>BNJT01002842.1_pt1 | contig 228631 bp, 338 predicted proteins | sample 8540491 | NCBI WGS metagenome assembly BNJT01 (sample SAMD00202455, study PRJDB9452) | human saliva metagenome | host: Homo sapiens | reverse complement strand
AATTTTGCAGTAACAATCCAATTACAGTTATCCCAGTAGAGGTTCGTCTTGACAACGAAATTTTTTTGAGGATAACGTAACTATTACTCCTGATGAGTTTTATGAGAGGATACACAACGGACAAAAAAACCTAGCACAAGTCAACCAGCTGTAGGTAAAATACTAAGTGTCTATGAAGAATTAAAAGCAACAAGGTTTTTGAGCGTATCGTCGCTTTCAGCGTTTCTTCTAAATTATCAGGAACATACTCTTCTTTTTGTACAAGCTAAAGAACTTATTGATGGGATTGAAATTAAAAATAATAGATACTCTTCAAATAGCAAGAATGGTAGGAATAGCAATCGAGAAGATTATCAAAGAATTCGAAGAAGGAAGTTTAACATTTGAAAAATATAGAAAAAAAGATATGCAGAACTTTCACAGCAACACAATGTTCTAGTAACAGTAGAAACTATGCAATATTTATACGCAGGTGGGAGACTTACGAAAGCTCAGTTTGTTTTGTCAAACCTACTAAATATTCTTCCTATTATAACTATTAAAGATGGTCTACTTTCAGTAAGTGGAAAACATAGAGGAATGAATAAAGTTCTTTCAAAAAAATGTGTGAAGAAATAAAAAGAAAAAAATCCGAAGAGCTTATTTGTTCTTTATACAAATGATGAGTTATTAGAAAAAAAGCAATGGCATCTATCGAGAAAAACTTTCGGAGAAATCGAAGTAGAAACAGAAATCGTATCACCTGTAATTGGATCTCACGCAGGACCTAAAGCAATCGCAATCGGATATTTAGGATACGACAAATAATAAAAAAATACAGATACACTCCTTTACATAAAAAAGCACCTTAGAATTAGATTAAAACTAATCCTAAGGTGTTTCTTTATTAGGCATGGCTCCAAATCACGATGTCAAAAAAATCAAATTTGTTGAATCAATCCCACTTTTTTTGCTAATCTATTTTTAAAAATTTGTTCCTTCTAATGCAGCTTGAAGATGTTCTTTTGATACTTCTCCTTTAACTACGACGGTTTTTTTCTTGAATATTAACTTCTATATTATCAACATTATCTAGTTTTTGATAATTTTTTTCTTTAACTGCAGCGACACAACCACCACATTTTTACACCTTCGATACTATATTCATTTTTTTCATGATTAATTCTTCTTTCTTTTTTTATTAATTTAATTTTACTCTTTTTTTAATCTTAAAGCATTTAGAACTACAGATATAGAACTAAAAACTCATTGCAGCTCCTGCCAACATCGGATTTAACAATGGTCCTCCGAATATGTAGAATACTCCCATCGCAAAAGGAATACCTATAACATTGTAGAAAAAAATGCCCAGAATAGATTTTTCTTTAATATTTTTTTATAGTTTTTTTACTTAAAACTATAGCATTAACAACAGAATTTAAGTCAGGTTTCATTAGCACTATATCTGCCGCATCGATTGCTACATCTGTTCCTGTTCCTACAGCTATTCCGACTTCAGCTTGTACTAAAGCCGGCGCATCATTAATACCATCACCAACCATTGCTACTTTTTTACCTTGCGCTTGAAGTTTTTTGATTTCATTTGCTTTATCTTCTGGTAAAACTTCACTAACAACTTTGTCTATCGATAATTGTTCTGCAATTACCTCAGCAGTTTTTTTATTGTCACCAGTCAACATAACTACCTCTAACCCTAAGCTATGTAATTTTTCAACAGTTTCTAAACTACTTGCTTTTATTTGATCGGCAACAGCTATAATTCCAGCAAGTTCAGAGTTTATAGCTATGAATAATGGTGTTTTTCCTTCTGAAGCAAATTTCTCTGCTTTTTCAACTGAATCTTTTGTAGAAATATTATTTTCCACCATTAACTTCTCATTACCGATAAGTACTGACTTTCCATCAACCATTGATGAAATACCTAATCCTGTTAATGAACTAAAATCTTTAACTTCTAACAAATCTAAATTTCTATTTTTAGCTTCATCTACTATAGCTAGACCTAATGGGTGTTCTGAAAGATATTCTACACTCGCTGCAAGTTGCAATAGAACTTCTTCTTTTAAATCGTTAAATGTCACTACATTAGTTACTGAAATTTTTACCTTCTGTCAATGTTCCAGTTTTATCAAAAACAACAGTATCAACTTCTTTTAGCTAACTGCAAAGCTTCTGAACTTTTTTTATTAAAATACCGTGTTCAGCTCCCTTACCTGTACCTACCATTATAGCTGTCGGTGTCGCTAAACCTAAGGCACAAGGACAAGCAATAACAAGCACTGCGATAATAATTTTTAGAGAAAAACTCCAAGATGCATCTCCAACAAAGTACCATAAAATTCCAGCTATTAGTGCTAAAAACAATAACAATAGGAACAAATACTCCTGAAATTTTTATCAGCAAGTTTTTGCGATCGGAGCTTTAGAATTTTGAGCATCTTCAACAAGTTTAATAATCTGTGATAAAGTAGTATCTTTACCAACTTTAGTAACTTTCATTTTGAAAAACACCTGTTTTATTGATACTTGCTCCTACTACTTTACTATTAATGTCTTTTTCTACAGGGATACTTTTCCCTGTTAACATTGATTCATCTACAGTCGAACGACCTTCAATCACGATTCCATCAAGAGGTACTTTTTCACCAGGACGAACAAGTAGTATATCACCTGTAGATATTTCATCTACTGCTACAACATGTTCTTTACCATCTTTTATTAAATTAGCTGTTTTCGGTACTAATCCAACCAATTTACTTATAGCATTTGTAGTACGACTTTTCGATACTCCTTCAAAGTATTTACCTAGTGTAATCAATGTTAAGATTACCGCTGCAGATTCATAGTACAAATTCATAGCTGCATGTTCATCACCTAAATATACCAATACGGTTGAATAAACACTATATAAGAATGCTGCCCCTGCTCCTAACGCTACTAAAGAATCCATATTAGGTTTTCTTCTAAGAATAGCTCTAATTCCTACACTAAAGAATTTTCTACCAAAATACAAAACAGGTAACACCAGAATAAACTGTACAGTTGAAAATAATTTTGGATTTCCCATTGGACTTAAACTTTCCAACATAGGTAATCCTACCATCTCAGCCATCGCTATATACAACACAGGCACTGTAAATATAGCTGAATAAATAAATCTTTTCCAAATACCATCAATTTCTTGTTGTTTTTTTTCAGCTTGATTATCAACCGAATTATCTATTTCTAATCTTGCTTTATAGCCCGCTTCTTCTACTTTTCTCTCAATCTCAGCTACACTTAATTTTTCTTTATCAAATTTTACAACCATTTTTCTCAGTAGCAAAATTAACGACTGCTTTTTTTCTGTTCCATCTAAAGATGAAATCGTATCTTCTATATTTTTTTCGCGCACGTTGCACAGCTCATTCCTTCTAATATAAATGTTCTCTCTTCAATACTAGAAACATAAGTAAGCTTATACCCCGATTTTTCTACAATCTTTTCTACTTCAGTTCTATCTATTCCTTCTCCTCTAGAAAGAGTAAGTTTACTTGTTGCAAAGTTTACATTGACATCTGATAAATTATCAACTTGTTTTTAAACTCTCTTCAATATGCGCTGCACAAGAAGCACAGCTCATCCCTTCAATTAAATATGTTTCATTTTTTTACCATATATTAATCACACCTTCTCTTAAATATTTTTTTATTCGTCTACAATTGTAGTCTTTGTTGTAAATTAAGTATACTACCATCTAAAAATTATTGTCAACAATATTTTTAAATAATCAATAACAGCTATCATTATGATGTATAGCAAAAAGCTATCATAGAGCGTTTTTAAAGGGGATAACTCGACAAAATCAATTTCTATAAAATCATGATTTTTGAGTCACCCTTACAATATTATTTAATTTTTTTACTTTCTAATTTTTCATTCATCTGACGACGAAGTTTAGAAAAAAATCTTCTTTTGACTACTACAGTGTCAGCGATAAAGTCATGAAGTCCTTTTTTTCTTATTAGTAAAAAGCAACAGCTAGATACGGGATATACGCTAAAAAAATATTGTTAGTAATCTACCGATCAGTTCACGATAAACCACGTCAGAGAAACTCAGCTTATCACCTTTATTAGTTTCTACTTTTATCTTCATAATCATCTTACCTAAAGTTTGAGAAAGAAAGTAAGTCATTGAGATAAAAATAAGTAAACATGACGATAACATAACTCAGAGATTCTTCTCCTAAAATTGGAAAAATCTAGTTGCTTATTCAAAAAGTCCAAAACTAAAAGTATTCAATAAACTAGATATAGCATAAATAACAATCATATCGATTAAATACGCAACAAATCTCATCCAAAAAGCCTGCATAGAAATTTTTTTGAAAGAATCATATAGTCTTCTATTGTTGTTGGCAACGAAAAGATCTTTTTCTTTTTATCTACTCTTTCTTCTGTTTCTTTAGCCTCTTCGTGTTCTCTAGTAGATTCTTCATTTTGTATCGTATCATTTTCTAGTTCTACAGAAGTTTCATTCAAATTAGGAGCATATGAAGGTGTATTATTATTTAATTCATTATTCATATAAAAAAACCTCCTTATCCTAAGTAACTACGTTCAACTTTATTTGAATTCACTTCACTATTTAATTCAGAGATAAAACTTTTTGTTGTAGCTTTTAACAAATCTAGAAATTAAACTTTCTGCAGTTTTATCAGCTCTTAATTCAATTACAGTTGGATTAGATAATCCTTTTTTTCTTCTTTTTATTAAATCAATAAGCTCATCTTCAGTACCAATTTTATCAGCTAGTTTATTCGCTACTGCTTGTGTACCTGTATAAGTTCTTCCATCAGCAAGTTTCTTAACTTCATCTTCACTTAAGTGTCTACCTTCAGATATAGCTTTTTACAAATCTCTCATATGCTTCTTTATTTTTGTTCTTGTAAGATTTTTTTCTAGTAGATTCTGGTAAGTCTTCTGTTAATCCTCCAACTGCTTTTTGATCTCCTGAACGAACAGTTTCTTGTTTAATTCCATGATCATTTAAGAATTTTTTTGTGCAGAGACATAACTCATGATTACCCCTAAAGAACCAGTGGTTGTTTCAGTATTCACAAAAAAATTTTTCTTAGCTGGCGTAGATACATAATATCCACCCGAAGCAGCCATTTTTTTCATTGAAACATAAACATCTTTACCACTATTTTTTTTAGAGCATTATATAATTCAGCAGTTTCATAAACTCCTCCACCAGGTGAATTCACCGATAATAATATCGCTTTTACATTCGGATTATTTTTTTGCTTCTTTGATTTGATTCAACACAGATCCTCTTGAATAAGTGTTCGTCATCTCAGCATTAATTTCACCTTCAATTGAAATTTTTTTGAATTACTTGGTTACTATCTCCTTTCTTAAGAGTTAACTTAGTAATACTTTGCTCCTGCAAAAAAACTCCGTTAAGTAGCCATTTAATTCCGACTCATCTTTTTTTATTACTATTACTTGATGTTATAGTACCTTTAATTAGTGAAAAATACTACTAAGACAACAACAATCACTGTTGATATCAGTCTTTTATTTTTTTAAAAATTCATATTTTTTTCCTCCAAAAACTTTATTATAATATTTTTTTGTAAAAAAACCAGAGACAAACAACCCTTCCGCCATCTGTCCCTAGCTTTTAATTTACTCATCTTTAACTATTTTTTTTCAAATTTATTATTTAAACAAGTACTTCTATCTTACAAAGAATACAATAACTATCTGTTTAAATCTTTTTATTATTTTCTATATAATTTCCATCTTTATCACAATATCCAGTTATAATAAAGAAAACCATTTGTATCATATAACCAGTTGGCATTAATTCACTCTCACATACACTGTAATCAACAGAAACAGAATCCTCCATCTTATCGACTTCATTGCCCTGGTTATTATCTCTATATTATAATTACCTTACCTCCTATTCACCATAAGTTTTTGATACGAACTTATTATATCGTTTCATAAATGCAAGTTCTGCAGTCCCTGTCTGTCCATGCCTATTTTTAGCAATAATTACTTCAATAGTTGAAACATCACTTGTTTCTTGAACTTCATTTTCGTCTGCATCTTCACTTCTATAATAGTCACCACGATATAAGAATGAAACTATATCAGCATCTTGCTCAATACTTCCAGATTCTCTAAGGTCACTCATCATAGGACGTTTATCTTGCTCTAGATTCCACACTACGAGATAGCTGAGATAATGCGATAACAGGACATTCTAGTTCCCTAGCCATTTGTTTTAAGCTACGAGAAATCTCAGATACCTCTTGTTGTCTATTATCAGTTCGCTTACTTCCTTGAAGAAGTTGAAGATAATCGATAACAACAAGATCTAGACCATGTTCTGCTTTTAATAACTTACATTTTGCCTTTACTTCATTTACTTTGATAAAAGCACTATCTTCAATAAAGACATTTTTTTGATTTAAGAAATGAACCGCTGTTTCAAGTTTCATTAGATCATCATTATCTAAATCACCTTTTTTTAATTTTTTTCAGAATCTATCATTCCTTCGCTACAAATCATCCTAGATACAAGCTGGTCTGCTCCCATCTCTAATGAGAATAGTGCAACTGTTCTCTTCTCTTCTTCTGAACGAGGATTTTTCCCAGCGATATTAAGCGCAATATTAAGCGCAAATGCTGTTTTCCCCATCGCAGGACGAGCTGCAAGGATAATTAAATCTCCTTTACCAAAACCTACAAGTTTATCTAATGCACCATATCCTGTAGGTACAGCCACATTCTGACCCTCTCCAGCCATACGAGCTAAGATTTCTTTAAAAAAACTTCATCGGTAACATCTTTCATATTTTTTTAAACTGAGATGTTTTCGCTCGTTCCATTGCACGTTCAACTTGATCAAATAATGTAGCGGTTAAAGAATCTATGTCAGCATTACCTTGATTCATTTCCTCAGTACTACTTAAAAGTGCTGCTCGGATTTCTCTATATATCGAATATCTTTTTACTAAATTCGCATAGTGCATAATATTACGAGAACTTGGAGTAATATCATACAAGTCCACTATATATAATGAGGCATCCACTGTTCTGAATGCCCCACTATTATTTATTTCTTCAAAAAAATCGTAGTGGTGTCAGGTATTATTTCCATTTCATCTAAACGTAAAATAGCACTATAAATATCTTTATTTCGTTCGTCATAAAAGTCTTCCGGATCAACCGTCGCTTTAACTTCTATTAATTTCTCTGGCTCTTGCATCAGAGCCCCTAATAACGATTGTTCTGCCATTATAACAGAATCTATATGATATTTCATATTATCACCTTCAAATTATTTACTATTGCTCCACCACGTGAACTTTAATAGTTCCTTCTACTTGGTTGTGTAGTTTAATTTTTAACATTTGTATATCCTAAAGATTGAATACCATGTGGTAAGTCGATTTTTTTCTTATCAACTTTAAGGTCGTGTTGTTTCTTAAGTTCCTCAACAATTTGTTTAGAAGATACTGATCCAAATAATCTTCCACCTTCTCCAGATTTAACTTTAATTGTCACTTCAAGACCTTCTAATTGTTTAGCAAGTAAGTTAGCTTGAACTAATTCTTCTTGCTTATCTTTTTTTCAACACGTTTTTTTGTTGTCCTTTAAGTGTTGCCATATTAGCATTTGTTGCTGCTACAGCTTTTTTATTAGTTATTAAGAATTTTTGCATATCCATCAGCAATTTCCTTAACATCTCCTTTTTTTCCCTTTTTCCTTTTTACATCTTCTAAAAAAATATAACTTTCATTACAATTTCTCCTTTTATCTATGTTTTTTTATTTTATGATAATATTTTATCGATGGCATCATTTAGTCGGTCTAAGGCTTCATCTAAATTAATCCCCTCTATTTGAGTTGCTGCGTTGGCAAGATGCCCTCCACCACCAAGCTCTTCCATAATTAATTGAACATTTATACTTCCTAATGATCTTGCTGAAATTCCAACTTTACCTTCTTCTAAATATCCTATAGCAAAACTACATTCAATTCCCTTAAGAGTTAAAAGTAAATCTGCACTTTGTGCAAGCATTACATTAGTATAATATTTATCTTCAGGGGCTTTTTGCCATGATAATCTCTGATGATTTTTTTGAATAGAGTTATTAATGATTTCTACCCTATTCATAAAGTTTTCAAATGGTTCTTTAAGAATTGTTTTTTTACCTTTTGTAGGATCTGCTCCATTACTACGTAAATAAGCAGCAGCATCAAAAGTTCTAGAACCAGTTCTTATTGAGAAGTTTTGAGTATCTACCACTATTCCACCAAGCATAATTGTCGCCGCTACTGGAGTAATTTTTTTTCTAATTTAGTTTGATACTCTATCAATTCTGCAATTAATTCCGATGCGGATGAAGCATAAGGTTCGATATAAGTTAACAATGGATTTGTAATTATATCCTCACCACGTCTATGATGGTCAATAATAACTTTTCTATTAGCTTTAGATAGTATCGCTGCGTCTATTACACGCGATGCATCAGAAGTATCCACAACGATTAATGTTGTTTGTGGCGTCATAAGTTCCCAAGCTTCATCACTATCAACAAAGACTCTTGACAACTGTTCATCTGAGTTATCAATTTCAAACATTACTTTTTTTGAATTGTTTCATCACGATCACTATCATTTAAAAATAATATAACATTCTTTACCTACTATTTTTAGAAAATGTATAAATACCTACACAAGCTCCAACAGCATCAAAGTCAGGACGTTTATGCCCCATTACAATTATTTTATCGCTATCACTTACAATATCAGCTAACGCATTAGACACAACACGCGCCTTAATTCTAGTACGTTTTTCTTGTGGATTTGTTTTACCACCATAGAATCTAATCGTACCATCAACATCTTTCATGGCAACCTGATCTCCTCCACGCCCTAGAGCTAAATCAAGTGAACTCTTCGCAAGTTCTCCCAATTCCGGTAGGAAATCCGTCCCCATACCTACACCTATACTTAAAGTAATCGGTGCATCAAACTCCCCTTTTTAGATTTCTAATTGTATCTAAAATTTGGAATTTCTCTTTTTCTATTTTCTTTAAATCTTTTACATTTAAAAGTCCGATAAATCTATCTTCATCTATTCTTTTTAGGTAAATACTATTCTTTTTAGCCCAATCTGTCAAAGTAATAACTATAGTAGCATCCAATCTACTCGCTACTTCATCATCTAAAGAATCATAGACATCCTCATAGTTATCCAGACTTAGATTAAGAATAATAGGTCTAGTATCTCTAAACCTTTGCATTACTACTTTACTTTCTGTAATATCAAAGAAATAAATATAACCACTATCTTTTTTTGATAATTAACTTTATAATATTTACCAAAAAAATTTCAAACTGATTATCTACAGGTGTTTCCAATTCGAATAATTCTGAGATTTCAGGCATAAGTTCAAGGATGTTTAAACCTTTTTATCTCTTCAACTTTAATATTTTTTTATAAATAAAAATTATTAGCCCATTCAATGTTTTTTTATCTTCATCTATTACAATTATCCCAATAGGAAACTTGTTAATTCCTTTTTTTCCGAAGAATCTTTAATTCTATTAGTAAGTTTACTAATATATCTTTCCATTTGTTCTACAGCTTTTTTTCTTTTGAAGAATATATAATGTGAAAAATAAGTATACCTATTGATAAATAGATTACTAAGCTAAAAAAATATCCAGTATCCCGCAAAAATATTGCACCTATTAAAAAAATAGTTGAAATTATTAATTCATATTTTCTTTTTTTCATTCATACTTATCTCCCCTCTTCATAATAGTATATCCTTCTCTTAACTTAAATATACTGTCAACAAACCCAAGTAATTCAAAGATAGGACTAAATATTAACATTAAAACAAATGTAATTGGTTTTGCTATAGTAAACTTCTTCTTAGTTTTTTTGTTCAATAAAGAAAAAACGCTGTGAATAAACCATTTAATATAAACGCCAATGCTAGTACACCTGATATATTTTTGGAACAATATATTCCAGAAACTATATTTATTTTCATCTAATCCCATCTCAAATAACAATGTGATTAAAGAAACTCCAATATATATATATCCACTTTTTGGACTTAATGTTATACTACTAAATTTCGGAAAAGCTGGAATAATCACATATTCTCTAGCTAATAGAGAAAGCGTATATTTTACTATTATTAAACTATATACAAATAACATTATATATAAAGTTACTGGAAAATGTTCTCTGTATACTTGCGAAACTTTCTAAAACTAAATTTTTTTATCCACATTTTGATTCATCTCTACCATTGAATTTACATAGTTATTAATAAACTCTAAAAATCTGTTTACTATCTATAGTTATATTACCTAATCTTATAGATAAAAAAATACATACATAGCAACTCCTAAAAAAATAATACTGTCGCAATTGCTATCACTAAAAAACAACTTCGATAAACGTAAATCTATAGTTTTATAAATTATATATGCAACAACCATGTGAATACCAAACCAAAAACATCATAACTGAGGATCCCAATAGTGCTAATATTATCCCCCTGAAGCAATCAACGGAAGATACAATTTCAATCCTTTAGCTCCAAGTACGTATGTAAGAGGAAACACAGAAAGAAATGCTGCAACAATTTCAATATTTAGTAATGTTCCTACTAATATTAATAATATATAACCAATTGAATATGCAAATATTTTTTTAAATTACTAGGTTCTTTAAAGAAAAAAATCTATTTAACATTGCTTTTTGCAATTTCTTTTGTCAATAAATCTGAAATGTTATTATCCAAATTAACACTCCTTTTCATTTTTTTATAATACCCTTAAAAAGCAACTCTAACTACATAGGTATCTTTATTATTATATCAAATTTCCAGTTTTTTTAAAGGGAAATAAAAAAACATTAGCTACTCTATCTCTAGAGTTGTCAAACATTTGTGACACGAACCTATAATAAATGACATTCTGATTAAAAAGTTTTTTTTCGCTCACGTAGTTTTTTAAAACAAATTATTTAAAAATATGTCAAGAGTATTAGCGTAAGCGTCTCTTGATATATTTTTATAATTTGTTACATACCTTAATGCCGGCGAAATAGCTTTTTCAGAGTGCCCTAGCACTTCTCCTCACTCTTTTTATCTTTTTTTATTTCACTTTGTATCCTTCTGCTATTTGATTCGGTGATTTAAATCCCAATACTTTTCTTGCTATATTATTACCTCGATTTATATATCTTATGTGTTTTTTTATCATCTCTTCTTCCGTTTTAAATACTTGTGAATAAAACCTCTCTCCATCTTCTCTATGGCTTCTTTCTACTTTTCCCATTTTGCCATGGCGAATATGGTCTTGTTCTTTTGTAATTTATATTTTTTTCTCTTAATACTTTTTTTCAAATTTGCTTTCTCTTTGCTTTTTGTTCTTTATCATTTACAAATTCTCTCCCGTTGTCCGTTTGTATTGTTTTTTTATTTTAAATCCCATTTTTTTCTTCTAAACTTAATACAAATTTCGCCGTATTTGTTACACTCTTTTTCATCTACTATCTCACATACTCTTTTTCTTGTATATTCATCTATCGCTGTTATTTGATAGTATTTTTCCATGACTATTCCACCCTACACATACTACGGGTACGTGTTTTATGTCTATTTGTACCTTTTTCTCCGGGATAACTAGCTTCTTCTGTCTTCCATGTGCTTTTTGGATAACTTTTTTTCTCTTTTTCCTTTTTTTATTTAATTTCATTTTCCTTATCATTTTGCACATTGAGCCATATGAGCGACTGTATCCTCTCTTTTGGCATTGCACATATACTTCTGCCAAGCCTTCATGCCTGTATCTTCTATTACATTTTTTTATTATTTCTAATTCCTCTTCTTTATGTGCATTTGGATGACTTTTTGGGTCTCGTACTTCTACTCCTCAATGATTCTACAGTACCATCATATCTAGCTCTCCATCTAGCTATCTGTTGTCTGCTTGTATGATACTTTCTTGCCGCTGCTGCGTTATTGTCATATTTTTTTGCATATTCTACTGCTCGCTTGCGTGTTTTCATTTCTTCTGTTATAATATTTTTTTCATAGAGAACCTCGTTTATTTATTTGTAGTGATTTAAGTATAACACAGGTTCTCTTTTATTTTTTTATTTTTTTGTCACATATGTATTATAACCCTAACAAATAAAAAAACATTAAGGTATCTATCTAAAAAACGTTAAGTACATGAGTATTCAATTTACGTATGTCGTATTATCTTGTGTATCCAGAATTAATTCATATTTCTATCTACTGCTTTTCTAAACATTTCAAATCAAAAAAATACTTTATCTCATAACCTTAAAACATTTCTATTTTTTTATTTTCAAAAATAACCTCCTAGTACTGTTATTATAATTTTTTTATAAAAAAATAAAAAAATTTCATATAAATAAAATTTACATCTATTTAATCTCATTCGTCTCATATTCTTTACAAATTTTATATTTAAACGCTGTTTATAATTGACAAAAAACCACTATTCAACTTATCATATTTAATAAGAGATATATTTAAATTAGTATTTATATTTTTTTGCATTAATATTATGAATTGAATGCAGTTATTAAACTTAAAGAAAGGGTTAATTTTTTTATGAAAAAAATATTATTACTATCGTAACAGTTACTTTAGTAGTTTTAACTGTCGCTTTAGGGTGGATTTTTATTATTTAACTAAAGACGATAAGGCAACAACTCCTAATTCATCTAATCAAAAAAACAGGATTCTAAAAACTTCTACTACTAAAGACAACGATAAAAAAATAAAAAAACGGTGAAAATGAATCATCAACTTTAGGGAAGACTCCAGAAACAGTTACTGAACCTACAGTTATTAACGGTATTATTTTAGCTAACAAAAAACATCCACTACCTGCTAACTATAATCCTGGAGAAAATCCTACAGCTCGACAAAAAGTCAATAAACTTATTGCTGATGCTCAAGCATTAGGACTTAACGTTTCTAATCAAGTATCAGGTTTTAGGGCTTATGACACTCAAGCTGGTCTTTACAATAATTATGTTGCAGCTCATGGAAAACAAGAAGCAGACAGATTCTCAGCTCGCCCTGGGTACAGCGAACACCAAACAGGTTTAGTTTTTGACTTAATCGACAATCAAGGGCAACTATTAGGTTCTGACGGAACTAATGAAAGTAGCAAAAAAGCTGCTGAATGGCTAGCAAATAACGCTCACAAATACGGATATATTGTCAGATATAAACCAGAATTCGTAGATAAAACTGGTTATATGGAAGAAAGTTGGCACATCCGTTATGTAGGAGAAGATGTCGCTAGAACAATTCATGAAAAAAATATTTCACTTGAAGAATATTTAAATGCTCCAGGTGGAGATTACGCTAACTAAAAATATTATTAACAAAGGAGAATTAAATGAATAGAAATAGTCAAGATCCAAAACAACCAAAAACTTCAATCATCAAAAATTTTGATCCTAACTATAATTATGATTCAAATATAGATAATACTCAATATAATAATCAATATAAAAAAATCAAGGCTACGAACAACAATATCAAAACACTCAGTATCAAAACACTCAGTATCAAAAATACACAGTATCAAAACTTTGAACAACCTCAAGATTATAATAACCAACAACAAAAACTACAACGTTCCTCCTATGTATATGGAAGAACATAAAGAGAAAAAGAAAAAGTATTATTCCAGTTGTATTAACAGCTATCATCACTTTTGTAGTACTAGTTGTAGGACTATACTTTGGTTATAATAAATTCTTGAAAAAAAGAAAAATGTTATCGACTTAGCTACATATGAAGTAAACTTCGTAACATATGGTGCTGAAGGTGAAGGAAAACCTGAAGTTGACATTAAAAAAGTTCCTGAAGTTGCTAACTCAAATGCAGAAATCTCAAACTTATTATCAAACCCAGACATCTCATTTGATAAACAAAGTAATTTAAAAAAATGGTGACAAAGTAGAAGTAACTATTTCATTAAATAAAAAAATACAGTAAACAAATTAAAACTTAAAACAACAGGAGAATTTAAACGTACATTCACTGTTAATGGTTTAAACGAAAAAAAGCTAAAGAAAAAAAGAAAACTATTATCGTTAAAGAAAGCTCTTCTAAACCTTCAGCTTCTAGCTCTTCAAGTTCTGGAAGTCGTCGTAGTGATGAACGTACAGTTTATGTTAGACCATCAGCTGGGGTTAACTTAAGAAGTTCTTCTAGCGACTCAAGTAGTATCATTACTGCTATTCCAGTAGGACGTTCTGTTTACCAACACTATATCGAAGTGAACTCAGCAGGTGAAGCATGGGCTTACGTTTCATACGGAGGAAGTAATGGTTGGATAAGAGCCGACCTAATCGGATAATAAATTCAAAACAAAAAGTTGATTCACAAAAATCGTGAATCAACTTTTTGTTAATCATCTCTAACTTTAATCTTAACCATAAGCATACTTATTAGAGTTATTCCTATTACTATTAGGGAATATCGCTTTTACTTTTGCGTGAATCCAAATAATCCATTTTTTTAACATGTTTAGCAATCCAAACATAAACATAATCTCCGTAATAGATTCCTAGCGCAAAGAATGCTTGATATATTCCCATACTTACATTACGATACTCTCTATCAAAAATATTGCATAGCAAGTGAAATCAGCACATTATACGCGCCTCCGTACCCTAATCCATTAAGAATATAACTGAAATAAATAACATATGGATTATTAACATACAACGCTATTATGTAGAATGCTAATGAACATCCTAATAAGAATAATAAGGTTTTTTTTGAATACCCCATTTTTCTAGTGAAATACACTCCCACAAGAACCCCTGCAATAAGCTGAGGAACAGCAAAGACTGCATCCATATATGCAAGCATAAGTGGCGTCATGTTTAGCTCTGTTTTACCATAAGCTATCATATTAGCACCACTTGTTGAGAATTTAATAAATGAAAGTAACAATGCTAATAAACAGATATAAATAAAACTCTTATGCTTAATTACTACTTTTACTTTATCAAATGAAAAAATCACTATCGATCGGGCGATAATCTTTCATCATAAATGATAATATGAACGTTACTACCGCTATAACTCCTGCTACTATCCACATATAATCAAAAGTATTTATATGTATTCATAGTAAAGACATATTGTATCGGTGCAGCGATAAATTCAGCTAATAGCGGTGCTACAGATAATATAGAAACTGATACAGCTGCCTTATCTTTCGAAAAATGTTTCTGAGAAAAATAACATTAAATAAGGCTAGCATTGTTGCACTTATACCTAAAGATAATGAAGATAGATATAAAGTCATATAACTACCGTTAAATGCAACTAAAAAAACGATGTTACAATTAGTAAAAAAATAACGAGATCTGTACAAATATTTTTTTCTTCTCTTAAATATATCGCTCGCTAAAAAAACATCGGCAACCTTATAATTAAACTCATAAGTCCATAACCTGCAGCAATCTGTGCAGCAAGTACCGGAGTTAATGAAAGTCCACCTTGTTCAACCGGCGTTATAGCATATAATTTTCTATATGCTCTAATAATACTTATTGCCGACCAAAAATAAAACTAATATCCAAAAATATAATAATTTGATCTTTATTTAATTCAAATTTTTTTCGACAAGAAAACTACTAAAAATTAAAAATTAATGCGATCATTATAAATGAAAAATAAAATTTTTGTTTTAACCATCTCCTAACTGTATAATTTAAATAATTATTTAATAAAAACGTTGACCTTAATCTTTCTAAGACAACATTTTTAATTCAACTTTAACATTATACCATAAAAAAACTAAGTTGTTAAGTAAAAAAATACTTAAGTTAATCGTTAGTTTACTTTTTATTGTTATTTTCCTGTTTTCCCAAGGTAACTTCTTCTTTGATTTCTTACTGGAATTCACTTAAGGAATTTACCTTATATTACTTTCGATAACGTTAAAAAAACTTATTTTTTTATATTTGGATAGGCTTCTTTTTATGGTTTTAGCACATCCTAATAAAGTATTCCCACTCGTATATATATCATCTATTATCAAAACAGAATTAATATGTCCTAGAATCGATTCGTCACATAAAAAGATAATTCCTATTCTCCTTTCTTTCTTTTATGAAGTTTCGCTTGTTTTTTTCTCTATATTCACAGCCTAGTATCTTCTCAAAATTAATGTCACACATCCTACACAGCTGTTCGATATGATCAAAACCCCTTATAATCTCTCTAATCACGTTAGCAGGTACAATGGTTATCAAATCAAACTTATTAAAAGATAAAAATTGTTTAAACAAATTTTTTTAAACTTCAGCGCACATGCTACATCTCCAAAAATATTTTATTGAATAAATATCATCTTTTACAAATTCATAATCAGAGAAATAATAGAGTGTGTATTCTCCTACTTCTAACACATTTATATCAAGATGTTCCTTACATTCAGCACACAGTTGAAATTTTTCCTTTGTTTTGAAAATTGTATCGAAACCTAACTTACTCCTAATTTCTGATCCACAAAAACTACAATTCATAGTCTACCTCCTATTTAACTTCCTATATTTCGCTAAATTATTCATGTATTCTATTTCCTTAATCGCCGCTTTCATTTCTCCACTAATTTTTATCTGATAAAAAAATACTATATCCCCACTATTATCATAATCCTTTCTTCCTACTCTACCCGAAATTTGAATCAATGCTGATTTAGTGAAATTTATATGCTTTGCATCAAAAATTATCACATCTAGATAATCAAAAGTCACACCGCGTTCTAATATAGTAGTAGTTACAAGAATATCTATTTTCCTATCATAATACGCCCTGATCTTTTTCACTCCTATTTTCATCTTCACTATATACAAAAATCTATAATAATATCATCTGAAAAAAATATTTTTTTAAGATAAAGTACAGCTGTCTCACACATTCCTATTTCAGGAACAAATATCAAAAATTCGTCTATTTCTAGCTAATCTTTCTTTTATAAATTTTTTTCTATAAATTTGGATTTCTTCGTAAAATCAAACACATCGCTCTTTTTCAATTTTAATTTTCGGAACAGGTAATAAATATCTATGGTATCTTATAGGTATTTTAATAACTTCATCGACACTAGCTTTTAATTTTATTTGAAGGCGTAGCTGATAAAAAACGCAAGCACCCCATTATTTTTTTCAAACTTGTTTTTTTGCACCATTTTCTAAACATTCATCTCCTGAATACGGAAAAAGCATCTACCTCATCAATTATCACTATATCAAAGTAATTGTAGTACTTCACAAGCTGATGAGTAGTCATTATAAAAAATTAGATTCTTCTAACACCTTCTCCTCTCCGTGTAATACACTTATAGGATAGCCACTAAAAATCACGATAAAATCTTTCAAATAGTTCTTTAACTACATCTCTCCTTGGAATAGCTAAACAAATAGTTTTATTTTCCAAAATCACTTGATAAATTACCTCATAAACTATTTCTGTCTTTCCTGCACCACAAACAGCCCAAACTAGTGTACTAAGATTTTTTTAGTATTCTCTACCAGTCTTTCACTCGCTATTTCCTGGACATCACTCAGTCTTACACTAGGCTTTTTAGATGCTTCTATTTTCGATACTGGAATGTTAATATGAAATTTTACAAAATTATCATCACTTCTTCCAAAAATCAATACATCTCCTACAATACGTAGTCTTCATACTATTATTTCCAAAACTGAAAAAAATAGATTTTTGATCTCTGTTATCGCATTGCAAACAATGATATTTATCATCAATCAACTCCACTGAATACATCTTCTGGATATAAGGACAATTATCCAAACAGTGTAATTTAATTTTCAAATTGAGTAATCTAGAAATAGACAAAAAGCAGCCCATTGTACTTCCTCAAAAAAAGTTAAATCACTTTCTTTCAAAGTATAGACTGCTCCTATAATTATCTCATCATAGATTTCTTCAAAGTCATCGTTTCTTTTTTTCCAAAACTATCATAACTCTCTTTGATTCTTCTATAATAAATTTTTTTCTCATAGTCATCCATTTTTTTGAATAATAAATTATATAAAGTGCTTCTATAAATTCACAGTACTCCCTAAAAAAACATTTTTTTCTCCCCTCCTTAGCTGTAAATATTTATTAAATTTTTCAGATTATTTTTTTACTCATTTAGTTAACATTTTAAGCTTTTTACAATTCTTTTCTAACTTCCATAATTGCTGTATTTAATTTTTATTTTTAACAAAAAATATATTTATAAAGCAAAAATAAAAGTACATTTTATAAAGCGACATTTTTTTATGCAAACTATATTGCTAACGTTATCAAAAAAAGTGGTATAATAAAAACTATAAAAAGAGGGGAACCCCCTATAGAGTAGCTAGGCTACTTTATGAAAGGAGTGCTTTAAAAATGTTAAGATATCAAGTACGAGGAGAAAAATTTAGAGATTACTCAAGCAATTAGAGAGTATGTTGAAAACAAAGTTTCTAAATTAGAAAAAAATACTTTGCTGACAGTTTAGAAGCAAACGTTTATGCTAATGCTAAAGTATACAAAAAAATAATAAGAAAAATTGAAATCACTGTGCCACTTAAAGGTGTAACACTTCGTGCAGAGGAAACTAACGAAGACTTATACGCAGCTGTTGATTTAGTTGTAGACAAACTTGAACGTCAAATGAGAAAACACAAAACTAAAAATCAATAGAAAAGGACGCGAAAAAAAGGATTTGTTGAAGAAAATCTTCTTACTAGCGAGTTAGAAGAAACTGAAGAAACTGCATTAGATTTCGGTAAAGTTAAACAACTTAAAGTAGAACCAATGACAAGAGAAGAAGCTGTATTCCAAATGGAACTTCTAGGACACGATTTCTTCGCATTCTTAGACAGCAATACAAACGAAATTTCAGTAGTATACAAACGTCGTGACACTGGATACGGAGTTCTAGAAATTTCTAAATAATTAACAATGAGTTTAAACTTAATCAACCATCTTCCGTAGGTGGTTGATTTTTTTCTTTGCAAAATGCAATAAAAATTAAAAATAAAGAAATAAAAATAGGTATATAATTTCTCTTGTATTTTTTTCATACTCTTATAGTGGTGAAGGACGGTGCTGACCGAAAAGTACTAGATTTTATAAATAGTTTACATGAAAAACTCATAGACGCAGTGGTTTATTGATATCTAAATTCACTTTATAAAAGATTTTTTTAGATATCTAATAAACTGTGCGGGAGTGACTCGACAAAATCGTTATCTACAAAAATCACGATTTTTTTGAGTCACTCCCTAGTAAATGAGCCTATTATCTCATTTACTCCTTACAAAATTGTTATTCAATTTTGTTATCACCACTATAGAGTATTTTAAAAAGAATATTTTAAGAGTAGACTAATTTTATTGCATCCAATTAGTTTTTTTATTTTCCTTACTATTTTATAGTAGCTAAAGTAAAAACACAATAGTGTTTTTACTGCGAAGAAAATAAGACTACAGGCTTATTTCTTAACCGGAATATCCTTTTGTACAACAAAAGATATGGAGGTGTCGTAAAGCTACACAAAAAAATAGTAAGGAGAAAAAATATAAACTTACAAAAATACCTTTTCTATAACTACACACAATACCCATTAGGAGGATTTTTTATGACTAAAAAAGTTGCTTTATTCGTTGAAAATGGAAGTGAGGAGCTAGAATTTATCGCACCTCTAGATATATTACGTCGTGCAAATATTCATGTTGATTTAATTTCAGCCAACAACGAAGATCACATAACAAGCTCACATGATGTGAAAAATAATAGTAGATAAAAAAATTAACGATATCGACAACATCCTTGACTATGACGCTATAGTAATCCCCGGTGGAATGCCCGGAAGTACACTACTTCGTGACAACGACAAAATAATCACATTCTACCAAGACATGTATAACGCTGGAAAACTTGTTGCAGCTATCTGTGCAGCACCTATCGTTTTAAGTAGGGCTGGTATACTAGAAGACAAAGAAGTAACTTCTTACCCAGGATTCGATAAAGAAATTAACTGTAAAACATACAATAACGAAAAAAAGCAGTAATCGTTGATAAAAATGTAATTACTGCCCAAGGACCAGCTGTCGCAATCCTATTCGGTTACGAAATCGTTGATTATCTACTCCAAGACGATACTGCACAAAAACATTAGCAACGCTATGCTAGTACCAGTATTAAAAAATAACTTATAAAACATAAAGGTTAAGACCTCAGATTAAATCATCCGAGGTCTTTTATCATTTTACTATTTTGTTAATTCTTCTAATTCTTTCATTGCATTAAATACAACTTCTGGTGTACAAACATCAACTGCAAGTTTAAATGTTTCTTTTTTTCACTAGCTGCAAATTCTGCAATTTTTCTTCATTTTTTTCTTCTACATCTTCAGTTACATTAACACAAGCTAAGTTGTAAGCTAAGTTATTGTCTTTATAGAATGGAACAAGTTTCTCAACTTCTTCTCTCTTACCTTCAGCAAGTAATTGAACTAAGATACCATATGATACTTTCGTACCATGTAATACAGAGTGTGTTTCTTTAACTAAACTCATACCATTGTGTACTGCGTGAGCTCCCGCCATACGTCCATAGTGAACACCGAAGCATCCAACACATCCTGAGATTGCGAATACTGTATCTACAGCATTTTTTTGAAACTTTCTGTTACTTCACCTTTTTTTCCATAGCTTCTAATGCACCATTAGCATCACGTAAAAAGTACATCACGAGTGATTTTAGCTGCTTCTAATCCCATTCTTACAAAAGGATCGTTAAATTTATTATTTCTTTCAACTAAAAACTACTGCTTCATACCATTTTAGCTAAAAGTATCACCGATACCTGCTACGAAGTATTCTTTTTGGTGATTCTAATAATAAATCTAAGTCTGCCACACAAGCGTATGCAGTACGTTTAAAGTATGCTACTTCTCTAAATGTATGATCTGGGTGATAAACTGCAGCTACAGGTGCATAAGGTGCACAAGTTGCGATTACTGTTGGTACTGTCATGTACTCAACGTTTAAGTTTTGCGCTACACCTTTCGCAGTGTCGATAACACGACCTCCACCTACTCCAAGAACTACGTCAACACCTTCTCCAAATTCATCTGCAATACGTTGCATATCTTCATAAGATGCTGATCCATCATATTTTGCTACTCTAAATTCTCTATTTCCTTTATAAAATTTTGTAAACGCCGCGTAAGATTTTTCTCCAGTAACAATCAAAGGAGTTTTAAACCCTTCTAATCTATTATCAAGTGCAGACAATGCCCCACTTCCTGAAATATATTCACTTACCCCTCGGGTCTCGCTACATTTGCTAATTCAAACATTTTACATCTCTCCTTTGTTGTTAATTTATTTTTTTATTTTTTTGTAATGTAATTATGATTATAACATTTCCGAAAACTAAAAATCAATAGTAAGTTAAAAAAATATTTTTATTTTTCTGACAATTAAATTAAAAATTAAAAAAATCCTTATCTTTTAACTCTATAAAAAAACAAGGCAACATAGAAACATTCGTAATCAACAGAGATTATACCTCTTTTTCAAACACTTCTACATTACCTTAAAATTTTTGTTTTATCTCGGAAAAAAATATAGTCCCCTCTTTTTAGTCTGACCTTTTTGTTATGGATTCAACGATTGTACTAGCTTTTTCAAGAGCTACTATCTGTCCATCTAATTTCTCAATTAAAAATTTTTTTCTACCTTTATAAGGGATATAGACACTCGCTTCTATATTCTCTATCCTTAAATAGTATTGTTCATCATACCCATTTTCACATAGCATATTTTTGTATTTGAGCTAAATTCTCTTCATTATAATCTACATACTCAAAAAGTTTTCTATTTTTGCAATCTTTTCGCTAAATCTGCAGCTATTACATCATCTTTATCTTGGATAAGAGCACAACAGTATAATAACGAATTCTCATCTAATCTGAAATACTCTTCTTCACTAACTTCAGCTTTTTTTCTAAAAAAATGGAATTAGCACTTTCATATCTTCAAAAATAATCTTTATTATCTTTAAAAAAATATCTTTCAATCTATTAAATAGTTGAATAAACACTGCTTCATAACTTCTAGCTACAGGGTGATAGTAAACTTGCCAGTACATTTGGTACCTCGCCATAATATAATCTTCTACACTATGGATACCTGTATGTTTTACTACAATTACCTTCCTGCCTTCACTTGTTTTTTTCTAACACGCATCGTGCGCAATATTCTTTCTAAGTCAAATTGTCCATAACTCGTAGCAGTAAAGTAAGAATCACGGAGTAGATAATCCATCCTATCAGCATCGAGTTGTCCAGAAACAATCTGATTAAGTATATCATTTTCATGAGTATGTTGAATAATAGAAACTATATCTTCAGGTAATTTTTTTAGATACTACTCGTAAAAATAGAATTCAGTTCAGTATCCCCTAATATTATTTTTTTGCTGTATATTCCTCATGACTATGATTAGTTACATGTTCAAAAGCATGAGAAAACGGACCGTGTCCCACATCATGTAATAATCCAGCAAGCATCACGCACACTTTTTCATATTCAGTTAACTCAACACATAGTGTCTTAACTTCAGTTACCATCCTTCTTACAATCTCATATACCCCTAACGAGTGAGAAAAAATCTTGAATGTTCCGCTGTTGGATATACTTGAAAAATCTCCCCTAATTGTCTAATACGACGTAATCTTTGGAACTCCTTACTATCAAGACAATTCCAAATTACCTCATAATGAATATGGATATAACTATGAACAGGATCCTTTAATACTTTAGTTTCATCTAATCTTTTTAATTCCATCCCTATTCCCCCTATCACAATCAATGATTTTTTTACTATATTTCTCTCTTATTATATCAAAGCATAAAAAGACAAGCCTAAGCTCATCTTTTTTTCACTTTTATTCTTATTTTTCGTCTACTACGTATGGTAAAAGTGCCATGTGTCTAGCTCTTTTAATTGCTGTAGTTAACATTCTTTGGTACTTAGCTGAAGTACCTGTTACACGACGTGGTAAGATTTTTCCACGTTCAGAGATGAATTTTTTAAGTAATTCTACATCTTTGTAGTCGATAAATTCTACGTTATTTTTTGTGAAATAACATACTTTTTTACGACGACGCATGTTGTTACGACGATTGTTATTTACTGCCATTGTGCATGTCCTCCTATGTAATTTTAGTCTTCTTTAAACGGATTTACTACATCCTGCATGAAGTCATCATCTAGGTTACTTGGGAAGTTTTCCCCAAAATCAGAGAATGATGAACTATCATTAATAAAATCTTGCATAGCTGAATTAGCTTGTCCAAAGTTTTGATTAGTATTGTTGTTATAATAATTTTGATTATTGTTATTATACGCTGGTTGTGATTGAGGTTGATTAAAACTCATAGAATCAAAACCATTGTTTTGTCTACTATGTGAGCTGTTTTTAGATTCAAGGAATTGAACACTTTCTGCTACTACTTCAGTAACATAAACTGTGTTTCCATCTTTACCTTGATAATTTCTAGTCTGTATTCTACCTTCAACTGAAACTTGACTTCCACGCCCTAAGAAACGAGCCATATTTTCTGCTTGCTTTCTAAAAGCTACACAGTTAATAAAGTCTGCTTGTCTTTGACCATTTTGGTCAGTGAATGTTCTGTTTACAGCTACTGAGAAATAAAGCATTGGAATATTCGAACTAGAATATCTCAATTCTGGATCTTTAGTTAATCTACCTACTAATACTACACGATTTACCATAGTATTTCACCCCTTATTTTTCTAATCTTACTACCATGTGACGGATGATGTCATCGCTAATTTTTGCTAAACGATCGAATTCTTTTGTAGACGCATCTGTTTCTGAAGTTAATTCTACTACATAGTAGTAAGCATCACTGAAGTCTTCGATTTCATAAGCTAGGCGTTTTTTACCTAAATCTTTAACTTCTACTGCTTCTGCACCTTCTGAAAGAATATTTACGAATCTATCAACCACAGCTTTTTTAGCTTCTTCATCGATACGTGGTTGAACAGCAAACATTACTTCATATTTTCTCATGTGTGTGTTACCTCCTTTTGGTCTTTGCGACTCTCTAGTTTACTAGAGAGTAAGGAGTAATAAAATTACTCTAGCGACTATTATATCAATTCTAAAAAAATAAAAAAATCAACTAATAACTATATTTTTTTATAATAATTTTTTTCTTACTGAAATTCACCTAGTTTCTCTTAGTTTATATATTGTTAATATAATATAGATTAAGCTGAACTATAATTTATAATAACTATTACATAAAATGATTAATTTTTTTCGTATTCACTATTTTATCAAAAAGATCCTTTTTTTAAATATATAATCAATAAAAATTTTCATTTTATATTTAATAATTTCTTCTATTATAATACAATTATCTTCTGATAACAATCGATAACAGTTATCAATTATTCAATCTTTATTTTTAATATTATATTTAATTCTTTACGGCAATAACTCCTTTAGGAATCTGTTATATAATAAATAATTAATATTATGTAAAATAATATTGAAAACAATTATTATCAAAGTCTTTTATTTATATAACAGTTTAGTGACTGAGATTTAAAAAAATCTTCACACTCTTAATTTGTACATTCAAATTTTATATAAAAAAATATATTTTATATAGAAAAATAGTTATAGTACAGGTATTTACTAGTTATAAAAACAAATGTTAAAATATACATGTAAACAAATAAAAGGTGTTTATAACAAAAAAATCAAATGATAATTATCCACCATTATAATTTACAAATATTTTCATTATTTCTGTTATAAATCCCTTAATTAAAAAGGAGTAAAAATTATGTCTAAAGAAAAAATTACAAACTGTAGATCCAGTTGAAGAAGTAAATACATTAGTATCAAAAGCATTAGTTGCTTTTAGATGACTTCAAAAAAATTGAAGATCAAGAGAAAAATTGATGCAATAGTTCAAGCAGCAGCAGTTGCAGCTCTTGAAGCACACGGACCATTAGCAGTTGCAGCTGTCAAAGAAACTGGTCGTGGTGTTGTCGAAGATAAAGCTATTAAAAATCTTTATGCATGTGAATACATTGTAAACTATATGCGTGATCTTAAAACTGTCGGAGTAATTGATAAAGACGATGTTGATGGACTTACTGCAATTGCAGAACCAGTTGGTGTTGTTTGTGGTGTTGTACCAACGACTAACCCAACATCAACAACAGTATTCAAATCTCTAATTTGTTTAAAAACTCGTAACCCAATCATTTTCAGTTTCCACCCATCTGCAAACGAATGTTCTAAACAAGCTGCCCGCATAGTTCGCGATGCTGCAGTTAAAAGCAGGTGCTCCTGAAAACTGCATCCAATTCATTGAAAAACCATCTATGGAAGGAACACACGCTTTAATGAATCACGATGGTGTAGCTACAATTCTTGCTACAGGTGGTAACGCAATGGTTCGTGCAGCATATTCTTGTGGTAAACCTGCTCTAGGGTGTTGGTGCTGGTAACGTACCTGCTTATGTACACAAAGAAGCTAAACTTAAACAAGCTGTTAACGACATCGTATTAAGTAAAGCATTTGACAATGGTATGATTTGCGCCAGTGAACAAGCAGCAATCGTAGATAAAGAATTATATGATGAATTCATTAAAAATCATGAAATCACATCGAGTACACTTCGTAACTAAAGAAGAAAAAAAGCTAAATTAGAAAAACTTACTATTCGGTGTTGAAGCAAACTCTGAAAACTGTGCTGGAGCTAAATTAAACTCTGTTATCGTAGGTAAACCAGCTACAGAAATCGCTAAATTAGCTGGATTCGAAGTACCAAAAAGGAACAGTAATATTAGCTGCTGAATGTAGCGAAGTTGGAGTTAAAGAACCACTTACTCGTGAAAAAAATTATCTCCAGTATTAGCAGTATTAAAATCTACTAGCACTAAAGATGGGATTGAAAAAAAGCTAGACAAATGGTTGAATTCAACGGTCTAGGACACACTGCAGCAATCCACACTCAAAACGAAGAAGTTGCTGAAGAATTCGGTAAAAGTAGTTCGTGCTTGCCGTGTAGTCTGGAACTCACCTTCTACATTCGGAGGAATCAGGGGATGTTTATAACGCATTTATCCCATCTCTAACTCTTGGATGTGGTAGCTACGGACGTAACTCAGTATCTGGTAACGTAAATGCTATCAACTTACTAAACATCAAATTAATCGGGCGCAGAAACAACAATATGCAATGGTTCAAATTGCCTCCAAAAGTTTACTTCGAACCAAACGCAATCAAATACCTAAGCGAAATGGAGGGTTTAGAGAGAGTAATGATCGTAACTGACGAATCAATGGTTAAACTTGGTTTCGCAGGACGTATCATCGACCAATTAAACCGTCGTAAAAAAATAAAGTTCAATACGAAGTATTCGCTGGAGTAGAACCTAACCCTGATATCACAACTGTAAAACGTGGATTAGAAATCATGAATACTTTCAAACCTAACGCTATCGTAGCACTAGGTGGTGGTTCTCCAATGGATGCAGCTAAAATCATGTGGTTATTCTATGAAAGACCAGACGCTGACTTCAAAGAACTTGTTCAAAAAAATTCGCTGATATCAGAAAACGTACTGTAAAATTCCCTCACTTAGGTCAAAAAGCTAAATTCATCGCTGTTCCAACAACTTCTGGTACAGGTAGTGAAGTTACACCTTTCGCAGTAATCTCTGATAAAGAAAATGATAAAAAATATCCGTTAGCTGACTATGCTATCACTCCACACGTAGCAATCGTTGACCCAGTACTAGTTCAAACAGTACCAGCTAGACCAACAGCTGCAACAGGTATGGACGTATTAACACACGCAACAGAAGCATATACTTCTATCCTTGCTAACGATTATACTGATGGATTAGCACTTCGTGCAATCAAACTTGTATTCGAAAACTTAGAAAAATCTGTTAAAGAATTCGATAAAGATGCTAGAGAAAAAAATGCACAACGCTTCTTGCTTAGCTGGTATGGCTTTCGCAAATGCATTCTTAGGAATTTCTCACTCAATGGCACACAAAATCGGTGGTAAATTCCACACTGTTCACGGTGAAACTAACGCAACATTATTACCATATGTAATCAAATATAACGGTACTCGCCCAGGTAAAGTATCTCTATGGCCTAAATACGAACACTATCAAGCTGATGAAAGATTCCAAGACATCGCTCGTATGCTAGGGACTAAAAGCTGACACTCCTGAACAAGCGGTCGACTCTTATGCTCAAGCAGTATTCGAACTTGGTAAACGTATTGGAACTCCAATGTGCTTCAGAGATCACGGTGTTGACTACGAAGCATTCAAAAGCTGCTCTACCTACTTTAGCAATGGATGCTTACGAAGACCAATGTACTCCAGCTAACCCAAGATTAGCTCTAATCAAAGATATGGAAGGTATCATGGAAGCAGCTTGGTTCGGATTTGATGAGAAAAAATTCGTAGAAAATCAATAAGCTATTCATTCTTATCTCAGAACATTAAACTCATACTTCTTTTTCATCCATAAAGTAATGAATAGAAGCATCCCCTTAGATAAACTCTAAGGGGATTGTTTTTGTGCTCTCCTATCACTTGCCAAAGAGCCATTTTTAGTTTAACATAGGAAAGGTTATTTTTACAGACTTTTTTTCCACAGGCTCTAATAACAAATTTGGAGCAGGATATTCTCCCACTCCAAATTCATTTTTTTATTATGCTCTAGTTGTCAACTTCTAATAGTTAGTTAGCAATTATTTTTTTCTTTTCTACGTTTAGAAGCTGCTAATAATCCACTTAGCATTGCTAATCCCATTCCTGCTAGTCCTAATCCTCCAGCATTATCTAATCCTGTGTGCGCTAACGCTCCTTGGATTCCTCGTTTATCATCTTTTTATCTGATGTTGTCTCTAAGGTAGTTCCTGATTTACCTGCTCCTGCCGTAGTTTGTTGAACTGTATCTTTTCCTAGAATTGTCGCTACTGAGCCATCTGGGAATGTGATTGTCGCTGTTCCATCTCCTGCTACTGTGATTGTTGTTCCTACTGGGAAGTTGTTGGCAGCTTCGATTGCTTTTTCTTACTGCTTCTTTTTCTTCTTCTGTCAAGCGCGTTGCGTCTTTAACATCTACTTTTTTTGGGCAGGTTTTTTTAACAGTTGATTTACCTGTTTGGTTTTCATCTTCAGTTGAATTATTATTATTGCTGTTATTGCTATCGTTATTGTTATTAGTATCTTGTTCTTTTGAATCTTTTTGTTACTAATTTAGTTCCTGGAATTGTAATAGCTGAACCATCTGGGAAGATGATTGTCGCTGTTCCGTCTCCTGCTACTTCAACTGTTGTTCCTGCTGGGAAGTTGTTGGCAGCTTCGATTGCTTTTTCTAACAGCTTCTTTTTTTCTTTTTTTCTGTTAATCTTGTTGCTTCTGCTACTTTTTATAGTATTCGTTGGGATATTTACTTTTGTTTTTTTCAGCGATTGTTGGTTGATCTTGTGTTGGGAACTTCTTCTTTTTGAACTACTAGACTTGCTCCTGGTATTGTGTTTACTGAACCATCTGAATATGTTAATGTCGCTGTTCCATCTTTAGATACCTTAACATCTGTAGCTGCTGGGTTAGCTGCTTGTACTTTAGCTGCTACTGCTGCTTGCTCTTCTGGCGTTAAGTTGTGAGCATTTCCTACTTCTGTAGCTACCGGCACTTGTGCTGGGTTTTGTGCAGCTTGTGTTGCAGTTTCATTGTCAGTATCTTTCGCTACTACTAGGCTTGTTCCCGGAATTGTGTTTACTGAACCATCTTTATATGTTAATGTTGCTGTTCCATCTTTAGATATTGTAACTGTCGCCACTGGGTTGGCTGCTTTCACTTTAGCCGCTACTGCAGATTGTTCTGCTGGTGTTAATTTTTGTAGGATTTTCTACTTGTGTAACTCCCCGGTACTTGTGCTGGGTTTTTCTCTGCTTCTGTTTTTAGCTTTCGGAGTAGTTTGTTTTGTAGATTTTTCTACAAGTTTGTCCCCTGTTATTGTGTCCACAGATTTATCTGGATATGTGATTACAACTGTTCCATCTGGTCTTACCTCTACTGTAGTTCCTGCTGGGAATTTGTTCGCTTCTTCAACCGCTTTTTTAACCGCAGCTTGTTCTGCTGGCGTTAACTTCGTAGTATTTCCTACTTGTGTTTTTCCTGGAATAACTGGCTCTATTCTTGATGCGATTGTTCCATCGCTATTATTAGTCCCATCATCTTTCTTAGCTGACGTTACTAATTTATCTTTTAGAAATAGTGTCAGTTGAACCATCTTTTGTATGTGATTACCGCTGTCCCATCTGGTTTTACTTCTACTGTTGTTCCTTCTGGGAATGTGTTTGTTCCTTCGATGTTTTGACGAATTTTTTCTCTTTCTTCATCTGAAAGTTTCGTTGGATCTTTCACTTCTACTTTGTTTTCTGGAACTTTTTGGTTCGAATTTAGATGCGATTGTTCCTCCAGGTTGAATTTTATTTATTTCGTTAATACCGTTAGTTTTTTTGCTTTTTCAACTTCGTCTGTATTTTTTTCCTTTACCGATGTTTTTCTATAGCTTGGTCTTTTGCTTTATTAATACTGTCGATAGCTTTTTTTGTTTTTCTTCCTCTGATAAGTTTTTATCTTTTTTTAATATTATCAATTTGCTCTTGTGCTTTTTCTAGTATTTCAGCTTTTTGCTTTCGCTTTTTCTTCATCAAGGTTTTGTTACATCTGGTTTCTTAACTTCTGTATCAGCTTTTTGGATTATATTTTTTTCAATATTTTTCTTTTTGCTTGATCTGCGATTTGTTTAGCTGTTCCTGCTGATGATGCTTCGTTAATAGCTTTGTTAGCTTCATCTTTTTGCTTTATTGACTTCTTTTTTTCAGCTTTTTTTGTTTTTGATCTTCTGTTAAATCTTTATCTTTCTTGATTTCATCAAGTTTTTTTATTAGCTGCGTCTTCTACTTGTTTTTAGCGTCTTCTTTTTGCTTTAGCAAGATCGTTATCTTTATCAGCTTTTTCTAGTGATTCTACTACTTCAACTGGTACTTTTACAGTTACTTTAGTGCCATCAGCTAGTGTTACTTCTACTTCTGCTTCTTTAGTTCCTGTTTCTGTTGTAGTTGGTTTTAGAAGTGATTTTTCGCTGTTACTCCATCAGCTAGTGCTAATTGTTTTAGAATTTCTGCATCTGTTAAATCTTTTACCTTTTTCAACAGTTGCTTTTTCCTGATACTAAAGCAGTTTGTAGGTCTAACTCTGGTTTGAAGATACTTGTTGATTTACCTTTAGAAGTTTGCGGATTGTAAACTTTTGCGATTTCTTTTTTACCTTCTTCTGTCGCTTTCGCTATTTCTTCTGGTGTTTTCGCATTATTAATCTTGTCTTCGTATTTTTTTCTTAACTTCATCTACTTTAGCTTTCAAATCTTCTTTTTCTTTATCAGTTAAAGTTGTGTCTCCGCTGATTTCACCTTTTTCTGCATTAGCTGCGTCTGTTAAGTCAGCTTTGGCTTGATCTGGTGTTATTTGATGAACTGCATCGATTGCTTTTTTACCTTCTTCTGTTGCTTTCACTACTTCTTCTGGTGTTGTCGCTTTATCGATTTTGTCTTCCGCTGCTTTCTTAACTTTATCAACTTCTGCTTTCTTGTCTGCTTTTTTTGTTTATCTGTTAAGTTTTTGTCTGCATCAATTTCTGCTTTTTCTTTCGCCGCTGCTTGTGCTAAGTCTGATTTCGCTTGGGCTTGGGCTTTGTCTAGGTCTGATTGGTGCACTCCTTCGATTGCTTTTTTACCTTCTTCTGTTGCTTTCGCTACTTCTTCTGGTGTTGTCGCTTTATCGATTTTGTCTTCCGCTGCTTTCTTAACTTTATCAACTTCCGCTTTCTTATCAGCTTTTTTTGTTTATCTGTTAAGTTTTTTTATCTGCATCAATCTCTGCTTTTTTTCTTTGTTAGCTGCGTCCGTTAAGTCTGATTTCGCTTTGTCTTTATCAGTCGCTTTTCTCACTGGTACTTCAATTTCGTCTTTTGATCCATCTGGATATGTAACTTCTACTACAACTACTTTCTTACCTGCATTCGCTCCTGTTCCATCAACGATTGCTCCGTCATCTTTTAACTTGTTTGTCTGTCGGTTGTGGTTGTCCTTCTGGTACTACTACTGCGTCTGTAATTACTTTTTTTGTCTGCTTCTGCTACTTTTTTTGTCTTTAGATGGGTCTACGCTTACTGGTACTTCTCCTGATGTGGTTTCATCTTTCACTTTCGGAGTCGCTTTGTCTGCGTCTTTTTCTTTTCTCACTGGTACTTCGATTTTGTCTTTTGATCCATCTGGATATGTAACTTCTACTACAACTACTTTCTTACCTACATTCGCTCCTGTTCCATCAACGATTGCTCCGTCATCTTTAACTTGTTTGTCTATCGGTTGTGGTTGATCTTTCGGTACTTCTACTGCATCTGTAATTGCTTTTTTGTCTGCTTCCGCTACTTTTTTGTCTTTAGATGGATCTACGCTTACTGGCACTTCTCCTGCTGTTGTTACTTCATCTTTAACTTTTTGGAGTCGCTTTGTCTGCGTCTTTTTCTTTTTCTCACTGGTACTTCGATCTCATCTTTTGATCCATCTGGATATGTAACTTCTACTACAACTACTTTTCTTACCTGCATTCGCTCCTGTTCCATCAACGATTGCTCCATCACCTTTAACTTGTTTGTCTGTCGGTTGTGGTTGGTCTTTCGGTACTTCTACTGCGTCTGTAATTGCTTTTTTTGTCTGCTTCTGCTACTTTTTTTGTCTTTAGATGGGTCTACGCTTACTGGTACTTCTCCCTAATGTGATTTCATCTTTCACTTTCGGAGTCGCTTTGTCTGCGTCTTTTTTTCTTTTCTCACTGGTACTTCGATTTTGTCTTTTGATCCATCTGGATATGTAACTTCTACTACAACTACTTTCTTACCTACATTCGCTCCTGTTCCATCAACGATTGCTCCGTCATCTTTAACTTGTTTGTCTGTCGGTTGTGGTTGTCCTTTTGGTACTTCTACTGCGTCTGTAATTGCTTTTTTGTCTGCTTCTGCTACTTTTTTGTCTTTAGATGGGTCTACGCTTACTGGTACTTCTCCTAATGTGATTTCATCTTTCACTTTCGGAGTCGCTTTGTCTGCGTCTTTTTCTTTTCTCACTGGTACTTCGATCTCATCTTTTGATCCATCTGGATATGTAACTTCTACTACAACTACTTTCTTACCTGCATTCGCTCCTGTTCCATCCACTATTGCTCCGTCATTCTTGACTTGTTTGTCTGTCGGTTGTGGTTGGTCTTTTGGTACTTCTACTGCGTCTGTAATTGCATCTTTATCTTTTTGTTCCGTTACTTTTGTTGTTTTCGTTGGATCTACTCCTACCGGTACTCCTCCTGCTGTTGTTACTTCATCTTTAACTTTTGGAGTTGTTTTTTTGATGCATCTGATTCTTTTTACTGGTACTTCAATTTCGTCTTTTGTTCCATCTGGATATGTAACTTCTACTACAACTACTTTCTTACCTGCATTCGCTCCTGTTCCATCCACTATTGCTCCGTCATTTTTAACTACTTTAGTTTTTGGTTCAGTTTGTCCTTTTGGTACTTCTACTGCATCTGTAATTGCATCTTTATCTTTTTGTTCCGTTACTTTTTGTTGCTTTCGTTGGATCTACTCCTACCGGTACTCCTCCTGCTGTCGTTACTTCATCTTTAACTTTTGGAGTTGTTTTTTTGATGCATCTGATTCTTTTACTGGTACTTCGATTTCGTCTTTTGTTCCATCTGGATATGTAACTTCTACTACAACTACTTTCTTACCTACATTCGCTCCTGTTCCATCAACGATTGCTCCGTCATTTTTTAACTACTTTAGTTTTTGGTTCAGTTTGTCCTTTTTGGTACTTCTACTGCATCTGTAATTGCATCTTTATCTTTTTGTTCCGTTACTTTTTGTTGCTTTCGTTGGATCTACTCCTACCGGTACTCCTCCTGCTGTTGTTACTTCATCTTTAACTTTTGGAGTTGTTTTTGATGCATCTGATTCTTTTACTTCTATTTCTATTTCTTTTTGAAACATTTTTCGTGCGTAACTTTTACTGGTACATATTTTTTTATCAGCTTTTTGCTACTATTGGTTTATAGATTACTATTGCTCCAGTCGGTATTCCGTTTATCTTATCTTGAACTAACTTTTTTTATCTTCTGAAGATAAATTAATCGCTCCTACAACTGGATTAACAGAAATAGGTACTGGATTCGTATCTTTTTTTACTTAAAGAAAAACTCTACTTCTTTTACCATTTAAGTCTGCTTTTTGCCAATAATAAATCTTCTAAAGCATTATCTACATCAGTTTGTTCGGCATTTTTATCATCTAATATTGTTTTTTTGCTGCCTGTAACTTTTTTTGTCATATTCACCTTTTCTTTGTTCAGCAGTTTTTCCTGCCTCATCTGTTGAATTTTTATAAAGTGCACTTTCTTTTACCGAATTACCTTTATCATATTCTGCTTGTAAATCTGATTTATCTACATCAACTTTTACTTTTTCATTATTTGGTAACAAATTATTAATCGCAGTTTCTAATGCAGTAAATAAATTGCCCACAGTTGAGATAGATTCATCAGCACCATTTTCTTTTATTTAATACCTTTTCAGCTTCTGCTAACGCTTTTATCAAAAGCTTTCTTTTTTTTAGTTTCTTCTGCTGTTGTGTATTTATCCGTTGGTTTAATTGTTTTTGCTTTTTCAGCTAAATCATGAAGTTGTTTCATTTTTACTATTTAATTGTCTAGCTTGTGAAACATAATAATCTAATTCTTTTTTTATTTGCACTATCTTTTTATAGCTTCTATAAACGATTGTTTTTGTTTTGTTATTTAAATAATTTAATTTTTTTCTATTTCAGTTACAGCATTTTTTTACGGTCACCTGTCAATTTTTGCAAAGTCAACGATAGCAGCCATTTCGTCAGTACTAGTTGCGTTATCGATCGCTTTATTGTAATCAGTTTTTTTCTTGCTCCGTTAAACTCGGAATATTAGCAATCATATCCTTATATTGCTGACGAACTTTATCTGCTTCTGCTTTTTTTACGATCTGCTTCTGCTTTTGATGCCGCTTGTTGAGCTTTTTCTACTATATTTAAGATAGTTCCGTCTTTAGTTACATACTCTACTTCAGTTGCGGCATTTATTTTGCTGAATATACTTATCCTTTTTCAGTTTTTCGACAAATTATTTTCAGGTATATTATTTATAGTGTCAATCGCTTTTTTTGACGAGCTTTTTCTAAGTCTTGCTTAACAAGTTCAGCTACAATTTTATTTAAACGAGCCTTTGTAGCAGCACGATTAGCGTCAGTATCAGGATTATTAGCTCCAACTGCTTTATCAGCAGCCACATCATTTTGTTTTTATCGTTGCAGAATTAATCTTGTTAATTGCAGCATCTTTTTCTTCTTTCGTTAAATAATTAAGAGCATTAATCTTATCATTAGCTTCTTTTTTTCATTTTAGCTAATTCTACAGCATTTTTCAGTTGCTTTTAGCAGTTGCCCTTTTTACAACACCTTCAATATCAGCACGATTAGATCTATTTGCTATCTCATTTTTTTAAAAATCAGTTTTCTCTTGTGGATATAGATTATCTAATGAATCAATTACATTATTTTGCTTCAGTTCGTGCAGCATTAACATCAAATGTAGGTTGTGGCTTTTTGCTTAAATAGGTATTCTTTATGAATAGTAGCAACATCTGCATTACGGGCTTTTAAAGATAAAAAAATTACCCTTGTTTCCATCAGCAGTATATTCTATAGTAAGTTTCGCAAAAACTACTAGTCCATTTTGAAAAAAACTAACGTTTGCCTTAAGAGTTTGTTTAGATACCATACCAAAAGTATCATATTCTGTTAATCCTGCAGAAGTCAAATTAGCCGCCATAAATTTTTTTCTTGCTTCATTACGTTGATCCTGATTGATACTATTTAAATCATCTACTTCTAATGGATCAGTATAAAACTTATTACCATCTTTTTGTTACCAACCCATCAGCTCCTACACCATCTGGAGGCGTCACTGGTTTTTGGTTCTTCTGGTTTCTTATAAACTAACTTAGAACCTTCAATAGTATCTGTAGTATCATCTTTATAAGTAATCGTTGCATTACCAGTTTTTTTGCATCTATAACAATAGAATTTTTTTCCATCTTTCACATTATCTTTAAATAGTTTATTAGTAGATAAAAAGCTCACTCTCATTATTTATATTTGCTGTCCAAATTTTTTCTTTAATAGCAGTTACTTCTGCATCTGTAAGTTTTTTTGGATCTGTAACTTCTGTACGTTCTGGAACTTTCGGTTCAAAGGCTTCATTTAATTTATACAACTTTGGAAGTTTAATGGTTTCAACACGAGCGTATTGTTGAGCATTAAGTTTTTGATATACTCCCATACCAATAGTTAACTCTTTAGTTTTTTCAGGATCTTTTACCCTTGTAGTATAACTAACTGTTACAGTATTATTCCCCCTAGGTTCCCAGTCAATATAAATACTATGACTCTTAGCACGAAGATCTTTCATTATATTTTGAGTTGGCATAACACTATTATCATACCATCCATCGTTATTATCCCCTAAAACTTTATTAAATTCACTATTCAAACTCACAAAAGGGGTTTTCCTCAACCATTCTTTAGTAGTTGTATTATATCTTTCCCATGCATCAGGATTATTATTATATTTACTATGAATAAAACGTGAATTAGTTTCCCAACTACCCCAATTTGAAAACTCTGACTTATTCTCACTTGAATTTGTTAGCGAGTATTTGTTGTTAGCACCTAATTCCTCTACTGCTTCTGGCACAGTGAACCAATACATAGGTCGTCCACTCCAAAAATATTTGCCCACTTCCATCATCACCTTTAGCGTTAAAAAGTAAAATTAACAGTAATTACTGGATTTTCTTTTTGTATATTTAGAAGCATCTACTTCCATAAGAAAAAGAATTATAAATACTTGTTGAAGTTCGTCGAAGTTTATATACATTTTTCGCCATGTGCATAAGCTGTAACAAGACGTCCATCTGCTGTTTTTGCTGTTATTCCACCTGCTTTAACCTCTTGAGTAGCACTACCAAGTATTGACATTACCCCAATCAAGCATGATGCCGCTCCAAAAACTAAATTTTTCTTATTGAAAATTTTTTTCTTTCCTATCTTTTTTTCATTATAATACTAGCCCTCTTGTCTTTCTTTTTTTATTTTAACACAAAACTTAAAAAAATATTTTTTTATATTATTATATCACAATTTAGTAAGTTACAAAAAGTAATAAAAAGTTTATTGTAAATAATGTAATCGTCATAAACATAGTGATTTACAACTATCCATTAAGAAAATATATTCTTTTTTTAATATTCAATATAATTTTGTAAAATATATAAAATAAGAGTGACTTGGCAAAATCGTGTTCTCACAGAAATCGATTTTGTCGAGTCAATCCCAACCTCTTTTTAGTTACTCTCTAGTTATATATATTTCTTATATTCTATCCCTTGTGAAATATTCGTACATATCTTCTCGAATTGGAGTCTGTATTTTATAGAAAAAAATTGAATTACAGTATCTCCGCTTCTTTCTCTAGCTACTAATTTAGGTTCTCCTGTCGTCTTCATCTCACCTAGGAAATAAAAATATTCGTGCTCCATCTTTATCATCTTTATTTTTTTCCTCATAAATAGATAGATTTTCGTTTCATTATTATAGAAATAGTCGCACTCTTTCGATTCTAAATTCCTTCTCGGCTTCGACATCGAAGTAAATCCATTATCCGGTAAAAAAATCCATGTGTATAATCTCGGTTAAATGAATTTTCATCAATATCATAGTTAATAAACACAGGCAAAGTCTTCGTTCTTTTCATCGTATTTATAACCACCTATAGCGAGTGGCACATAGTTTATTCCCCCATGAGAATAATTTACAAATATCCTCAAAACTATATTTCTCATACAATACAAAAATTAGTATCCTTGTATAAATTATCTTTATAATATTTATTATATCTGTAAATTCCATAGTCTACTAGATCTAGTAATAATCCCCTAAAAAAATCTCAGACTGCAGTTGTTCTTCAAACTCCTTAGATATTTTTTTATCTCAGTTGCATTCTCATCTAAAAAATATACAATCATGAAACTTCTTCTTAGTGACACTGCTAGTTACGAAGTTGTTAGTAAGTATCTTTCTACTAACATCCAACTCATAATCTGCGATAAATTTATTATAATCTTTCAACATAATTTCTTCAAAAGATGTAAGAACACTACGCTTCTTATCATCTAATAACAAACGTAGAATTATAAGTTCTTCTATCTTTTTACTTAAGATTAAATTAGTAGAGACAAAATTCAACATATTCTCTGCGGTCTTCGTCAGTTTTCCACTATATTCAAACTGTTTTTCCTTCTTAGATAAGAATGAATAATAACTTCCAGCTACCTCGAAAAATCTTCCTGATATCTATAGCGTCATAGTCCTCAAAATCTGAATAAGTAGGGTATTCTACCTAGTTTATTTTTAAAGCTTATTATACTCATCAGTAACGAATAACCACGTGTTTAACTTCACATTATCTATCGCACTATAAATTCGCTGTTTAGAGATTTCATCAAAATGAATAGTCGATGTCCCCGGAATATATCTAGTACCCTGTGATAAAAACTTCCTTACAGTATCTTTATCATAACTATTATCACCAGATAGAGCCACTGGTATTAAAAAGTTATTTTTATAATTGGCTATAAAATCTATTATTACAACAAACTCCTTATTCGCAGATTTTCGCAAGCCACGACCTAGCTGTTGAATAAAGATAATAGAACTCTGCGTAGGTCTTAACATAATTACCTGATTAACCTCAGGAATATCTACACCTTCATTGAAAATATCTACAGTAAATATATAATCTAGCATATCATCATTCGCAACTAACTGCTAATCTCCTGTTCACGACGCTCCTGACTGTCTTCACCTGTTAAGCTAGCAGTATTATAACCACGCCTATTAAATTCTTCACTAAGCACCTTAGCTTCTTGTTTCGATGAACAGAAAACTAGACCCTTTACCCTATCTCCTGAATAACCATAATAATTAATCTTATTTATAATATGTTCAACGCGTTCATTAGACACTAGATTTGAAAACTCGCTCAGCTCATCAATAACCTTACCATCGACTTCTGAGATCACTAATACCGAAGTAATGAAATGGACATAATAATGAATTTTTCCATCGCTTCTTTTTAAGCGAACTTCATAAACGATATTATTGTTAAACAATTCATAAATATTAAAACTATCCGTTCTATCAGGGCTTGCCGTCATCCCTAGATAAAATGTCGGTTTAAAATAATCCATCAATCTAAGATAACTGTCAGCTCCTGCCCTATGTACCTCATCTATTATAATTTCATCAAAATGAGTCTCGTTAAAACTCTTAAAAATATCTTCTTTAGACATAGTTTGAACAGTAGAAAAAATAAAATCCGCTTCTATATTTTTTTCTCCTTACCTGTAAGTAAACCATAGCTACGACTAGTTCCAAAAAAATAGTCTTAAATGTCTCCAGTGCCTGACGAGCAATCTGTTCTCTATGAACGATAAACAACAATCTCTTAGCACCTATACTCTTCATCGCAAAAGCAGCCGCAAATGTCTTACCAGTTCCTGTCGCAGAAATAAGAAGACCCTTGTTATCTTGATTACGAAGTTTTTCGAAATTTTCTATAAAACTCCTTTGCATCTTATTCGGTTTAATTTCCTCGGAAATAATTTTCTTAGTAACAGCCTCAATCTGATTACTAGCGAATTCTTCAAGGTACTTATCTTTTATTTCAGAGTAAGACTTAGATTTCTCCCATAAACTATTAAACTCATCTAAGATATTATCAGTTAGAATCCTATCTCCTTCAATAAAGGTATTCCATTCTTTATTTATCGTCAGTGCTGCACTCGTTAAGTTAGAACTTCCCACCAGCACTTTCCATGAATCACCATATCTAAATAGATAACCTTTAGTGTGGGAAGCCGTGTTTATTTTCTACACAATCATAAATCTTTAGAGATATTTTTTTTAAGATTAGACAATTTCTCTAATACTTTAGGAGTATTAAAAATATAAATAATTCGTCGTTAAAAATCTTTCCACGGATATTTTTTTCTTCCAAATTCTTCAAAGTTTGAAGTAAACTTGTTAAACCACTTTCTGAAATAAATGCCACGCTGAAAAATAAATTCATCGCACATTTCTAATTCACTCTCAAGCGTACTAAGAACTTTCTTCGCTTCTACATGATTATTATAAACAAATGTATTCTTCATTTTAACCTCCTTCTGTTAGATTACCCATTAATTATTTCATAAGTTATTAGGGCTTCTTTCATAACTTTTACATTATGAACACGCACCATTCTAGCTCCTCGTTTCATCGCTTCTAATGATAAAGTAGCACTTACTATATCTCTATCCTTAGGATTACTATTACCACCTAATACATAATCTGTCGTTCTCTTTCTACTTACCGCATATAAGATTTCACAACCTAGTGAATTAAGTAACTCTAGTTTTCGTGTAATTTCTAAGTTAGCTTCTGCAGTTTTACCGAACCCCATTCCAGGATCAACGATTATGTTTTCTCTTTTCACACCAGCATTTAGACAAATATCAACACTCTCACCTAATTCACGCACAACTTGTTCAATCTCTTGCCCTTCTTCTACACCACCATTGTGCATAATAAAAGATTGGAATATCATGTTTAGCAGCTACTTCTGCCATAGTACTTCCTTTTAGCACCATTCACATCATTTAGTACATCTACTCCTACTTCAACCATGTATTCAGCAACATTAGGCTTATACGTATCAACGCTAAAGCACACATCAGGAAATGTTTTTCTTAAAGTTGGAAATACGCTTTGTAATCTAGCAAGTTCATCTTCCTCACTAACTATAGTAGAACCTGGACCAGTCGATTCAGCACCGATATCAATAATATCCGCACCTTCAGCTACCATCTTACGAACACCTTCTATCGCAGCTTCAACATCATAAAAATCTCCACCATCCGAAAAAGAATCCGGAGTAAAGTTCAATATTCCCATAATTAAATATTTTTTTCATTTAATAATTGTTTTAATTTATTCATTCTATCACCTTATCGTTTATTTTTAAATACCTTACTATTATATCACGTGACTATAGGGTTTGCAGTAAAAAAGGGAGTGACTCAAAAATCGTGATTTCGTAGAAATCGATTTTGTAGAGTCACCCCCGCACAGTTTATTAGATATCTAAAAAGCTTTTATAAAGCGAATTTAGATATCAATAAACCACTGCGTCTATGAGTTATCATATGAACTTTGTTAAAATTTAGGACTTTTAAATCAGTCCCCATTACTTCTCTATTTTACTGATTGGGTGTGACTTCCCAACTTTCTACTCACTCTTTTTCTTCAATGAACGAATAACTGGTTCTTTCCTAAATGCATAATACAATTGAGCTGCCATTACAACCCATAGAATAGGTTCTACAAATATTACTCCTAAATATCCTGCACTTGGAATAATAAATATTACAAATAATATTTTCCCTAGCATTTCTATAATACTTGAAACTAGTGGCATCATCTTTTGACCTAATCCTTGCAGAGCATTTCTCAATACTAAAAAGTATCGCTAAAAAATGGATAAAATACAGAACTAATCTTAAGATATAGCGAAGCTTGGTAAATTAATTCTTCATCATTACTTCCCGTAATAAGTTCATTTAAATATGGACTAGCGAAAAATAGCATAATACAGATGAAGATTGACCAAATTATCGTAACAAGCGCACCCTTACGTAATCCTTCAACTATTCGATTATATTGTCTTGCTCCGAAGTTTTGCGATGTAAAAGTCGTTATGGTCGCACTCATAGATCCTACTGGGAGCAGTACGAACATCATTATTCTTCTAGCACTCGTCTGAGCACTGATAATTACCGGACCTAAGGCATTAATCGATGTTTGTAAGATTACTGTACCGATTGAAACAACAGAAAAACATAAGTCCCATTGCTAACCCTTGGCTAAATAAATCAGAATAAAGTTTTTTATTCCATGTAAAATGTTTTTTTGTTGGAATTAGAAATGGTGTTTTTCTACGAATATAGTTAAAACACAATACTGCAGAAATACCTTGTGAAATAATAGTTGCAACTCCAGCCGAACGTACACCCATATGTAAGTATGCTATGAAATATGTATCTAATACAGTGTTAATAATTGCTGAGAAAATTAAGAAATATAATGCAGCCTTGCTATCTCCAACTGCTCGAAGTAATCCCGCACACAAATTATACGCAAGAGTAACACCTACAAATACTACTATAAGATAACTATACTTATAAGATTGATCAATAATATTACTTGGTGTTCCTAGTAATTTCAGTAATGGATATAAAGTAAAATTACCTAATACTGCAATCACAATACTCAATACCCCGCCTATTACAAATGTGGCAGCTACAGCACTCTTTAACTTTTCATAATTTCCTGCACCGTAATGACGAGCAATAACTATACCCATACCATTTCCTATACCTAATGCAAAACCAACTACAAGCTCAAATATCGCAGCAGTAGCTCCAACAGCAGCAAGGGATTCTTCTCCAAGGAATCTACCAACAATCATAATATCTACCGTATTATAGAGTTGCTGAAAAAAATATTTGCTATCATAATTGGTATCGCAAAAGCAATCATCGCCCGTAAAATTGGACCTTCTAATAAATTAACTGATGTTTTTTTCATAAATAATATTATAGCACTTTGAAATAAAGTTTCAAGAAAAAAACCTGAAAACTATTCTGAAAATGGAGAAAGGTCCATCTTTCGATGAGCCGTATATTTCACTGATTCGAAACTAAGAATTTTATCGTCCTTTCGTCCTAAAAAAATTCTAGTTTCTGTAGCATGTGTTATTCGTACATTCTATCTTCATCCTTTGGACTTGATAGAATTACGACTAACCGATGAAAAATATCTATTATCTACATAGTTTAAACTCAAAAATCAAAAAAATTACCCTAGAAATGGAGAAAGGTCCACCTTTCGATGGACCGTATATTATGAAAAAATATTATTAAGTTTGGTTATGTTTATATTATATCCCACTTACCTTACGCGAACTTTAGACTATAATTAAAATGAAACTAAAGTTGAAAAATTATCCCCGAAAAATGGAGAAAAGTACCCATCTTTCGATGTACCATATATTTTCACTGATTCGAAAACTAAGAATTTTCTCGTTCTTTCGACCTAAAAATTCTAGTTTCTGTAGCATGTGTTATTCGTACATTCTATCTGCATCCTGTAGATTTGATAGAATTACGACTAACCGATGATATCTATTATCTACATAGTTTAAAACTCAAAATCAAAAAAATTATCCCTAAAATGGAGAAAAGTACCATCTTTTGATGAGCCATTTATATTATGAAAAATATTATTAAGTTTTGTTATGTTTATATTATACAACCCAAACCTTATGTATACTTAAAGCTATAATTAAAAATGAAATTAAAGTTGAAAAGTTTTTGAAAAATAACAATTATCTAGTTCTTTTTCATAATATACTTCAAATTTGGACATTCTATCACTTTATCAATTTTAAAAACCCTAATTTCTCGTATAGCTTTTTAGCAGTTATATTAGAATCAAATACTGTTAGAGTTATACTATTAATATTTTCATCTTCGAAAAATACGATGAACAAACAACTCTAATGCATTTTTTTCCAATTCCTTGTCCTACTTTTTAGAGGATTTAACATAAATCTCCCTAAATGTGCATTATTTTCCTCAATTTTTTTATAATTTGTATTACGCCTATAAATTCTTCTTCATGAAAAAAATAGAAAATATATTCTCTAATTTTTCTTATTTTTTTCTAAATCTAAAGGATAAGAAATTTTTGATCCCATCCATTGCTTTTTGAAATTCTTCACCTTTTTTTCATTCGACCATTCGCAGATTAATAGAGAATTTCTTTCATTTATGCCTTTTTTTCAAAAACTAATATTCATATCTACACCTTCGAAAAATATTATCTATACTAAATACTTTAATTTGCTAACCTCTTAATAGCATGAGTATTCATAGAATTTATTAATTATCAATTTAAATATATTATATTTACAAAAAAATAATAACTTGTCAAGTCCTTCCAGAAATGGAGAAAGGCTCATCTTTCGATGAGCCGTATATTATGAAAAAATATTATTAAGTTTTTGTTATGTTTATATTATATCCCACTTACCTTACATGAACTTTAGACTATAATTAAAAATGAAATTAAAGTTTTTTTAATTTTCATATTTAATTTCAATAATACTATACAAATATACTAATCAACATAACCACAAATAATTTATAAGGATTATTTTTATCTTATTTTTTTGGTTTTTAACTTAAATCCCTTCGCCGAAATTATATCCTTTACAATTCATCTTTAACATTATAAAAATTAAGTGTATATTATTAGAAATGTTGGTGTTTATTTATGAATTTGAATTGCAAAAATAAAAATTTGAGAAATATTTAAAAAGAAAATAATTTAGAAGATAGAAATAACATATTAGAACTTTTCAATCAGTTAAGTTTAGAGCAACTTGCTGAAAAAAACTTCTAACTTTAGATGAAGATGAAATTGTAAACTATGCAGTTGAATGTGTTTGTGAAGAACTTCTTATTACTTCATCATATAAAAATAGAACGTACTGGAATGAAACTTGGTCTTCACAGAATGGAACATATTCTTGAACTTTTCGACCATCCTGAAAAAGATCTTAAAGTAATTCATGTTGCTGGTACTAATGGTAAGGGATCTACTTGTTCTTATTTAAAAGATGTCTTAAAAAACTAAGTATAGAGTTGGATTATACACAAGTCCCGGTATGCTAAGTTTTAACGATAGAATTCGTGTTAATGATGATTTTATTTCATATAAAAGAAGCCTATCGATTATTCAAACTAGTTCAAGAAACTTACGACAAAAAATAATCCAGACCCTAGTGATAAATTGTCATTCTTCGAAATCATCACTGGTGTAGCTTTATTATACTTTAGAAATCAAAAAAACAGACTTCGTCATTATGGAAGTTGGTCTTGGTGGAAGATATGATGGAACAAATATTTTTTTAAAGAAAAAAAGTATTATCTATTATTACAAAAAAATCGGTCTAGAATCACACTGCGATTCTTGGTGATACTCTTGAAAAAAATCGCCTATGAAAAAAAGGTGGAATTATCCAAGAAAAATGATAATGTCCTAATATATCCTGCTAGTGAAGGTGTTGTAAATGTAATAAAAAAACATCTGCCAGGATAAAAAAACGCTAACTTAAGCATACTAAACGAAGAAGATATCGTTGTGAATAAAGTCGAAGCTAGAGGTAACAAATTCTCATATAAAGGTGTAGATTATTCTACAAAAAAATGGTCAGTGCACACCAAACTTTTAACGCATCTTTTAGCTTTAGAAGCATTATCTAACCTGAAAAAAACGTGGTATTATCGATATAAAAAGATGACGTTATAAAAGAAGCTCTAAGCAAATCAGTTTGGGTAGGTCGTTTAGAGTGGATTCGTGACAATATTCTTCTAGATGGCGCTCATAACAATGATGGAATAGATAGTTTAGTAGCATACCTAAATAAACAAAAAAATTCCCTAAATTGAAGATTCTACTTGGTATTCTTGAAGACAAAGACTATAAAGATATGATTGAAAAAAATTAAAAACAATCCCTGCTGAATTCTCAGCAACTAAAGTTCCAATTGAGATTAAAGAATCAAATCTTGATAATCTAGTTCAAAGTTTTGGGGATACTCATGTTATTAAATATGAGAATTATGAAGTTGCTTTAAACAATATTATTCCAAATCTGAAAGATGATGAAACTCTACTAATTACAGGTTCACTTTATCTTATCTCAGCAGTAAGAGGTGAAATATTGGAGAAATATTAGAAATATTAAAAAAATCCACTGCGTCTATGAGTTCTCATATGAACTTTGTTAAGTTTTAGGTCTTTTGGGTCAGCCCCTGAATTTTTATTTATTGATTTTTAATACATGGAATAGAAAAAAAGAACCAGCATCTCTGCCGGTTCTTTTTTTCTATTCATAGTTTTTCTACAAAATGTTTTATCGCCGCTGCAAAATCGTCCACTACATGTGTAGCTTGATTTTTTTCACGTCTTGTGGCGCGCGGTTCATACAGTATGAAATATCTGCTACTTTTAAACATATCCACGTCATTCCCTGAGTCTCCTAAAGCTATTACTCTATCATACCCTGACCTGATAGCTTCTATACCACTAGCTTTAGAAATATTTTTTGCTGTGATTTCCATACGTGTTGAACCTGATTTATAAATCTCTACTTCTGGAAATTTTTCTTTCATTATATCGTAATGATAATCTAATTGGTCTTTTGTTGGTCTTACATTTATTTTATAGATTGTTTTTCCTTTTAGTATTTCAAAAGGATTCTCAACACAAATTAGTTCCATGTTCCACAATCTATCTTTCTTCTCATGATCAAAATTACCGATACGTTGTTTTCCATCTAAAGCATCAAATATTAATTTGCTTTCCTTTAGATATTCGAATATTCCAGTTAAATCTTTAGTAGGAATATATTTTTCAAAAAGAACTTCATCTTGTCTTGTTACGACCGCTCCGTTAAACCCTATCATGTGTGTAACATCCATATCATTGCCTTCTGCAATATATTTGATTTCTTCAACAGAACGCCCAGTCGCAACTGAGAAATCCCCGTATTTTTTCGCATCATGATACGCTTTTAAATCTTCTTGTTCTACGAACACTGAATTCTTAACATATGTACCGTCTAAGTCTGTAACAAACAAATTCTTCATGAAATTATTCCTCCATACCAAGCATTTCTTGGATTTCCATTTTTAATACATTAGCATGAGATCCGTAAATTGATTGCATTTGCATATCACTTTCTGCAAATCCCATAGCTCCAAGTTTCGTTGTAATACGTTCTTGGTCTACTAAGTTTTTATCTTTTACATTAATTCTTAAACGAGTTATACAAGCATCTACAGCTTCGATGTTATCTGGTCCACCGTGTGCTTTAACTAATTCAATCGCTTGTTTTCTAATTCCTTCTGGTGTTTTTTGTACTGTTTCCATTACTTCATCATCACCAGCAGCTACGTCTACTGATTTTGGTGCTTCTTCTTTACCGATTGTAGCGATTTCTACACCAAGTTTAGCACGAGCTTCATTTTTATTAGATAATTTAACATCATCTCCGTCTTCACGACCAGGAGTTTTAAGATCGAATTTAACAATCATAAATCTGAATACGATGTAGTAGATAAAGAAGTAAACTACACCTACGATTGGTACTAACCACCAAGCTGTTTTAGGACCTTGAAGTACTCCGTAGATTACCCAGTTAATAAATCCGTGTCCAGTTGGAGTAGCAACCCCTGCTCCTAACATGTGCATTACGAATAATGCTGAACCAGCTAAGAATGCGTGTACTACATAAAGAATTGGAGCTACGAATAAGAATGTAAATTCGATTGGTTCTGTAATACCAGTTAAGAATGAAGTACCAGCAGCTGCGAATAGTAATGAACCTACAACTTTACGTTTTTTCTCATCAGCTGTTTTGTACATTGCATAAGCTGCACCAGAAAGACCAAACATGAAGTAAACAAATTTACCACCGTTGAATCTTGTAATACTTGGATCTACGTGTTGTACATTTGGATCAGCTAATGAAGCTAAGTAAGCGTTGATTGTACCAACTACACGTTGTCCACCAATTTCCCAAGCTCCACCTAGTTCTGTTGTACGAACTGGCCAGTTTAAACCGTGGTGAAGACCGAATGGTAATAATGCTCTTTCTACTAAACCATACAGGAACGTTCCAATAGGTCCTGATTTAAGGATGAAGATTGATAATACACTGATACCTTTTTGTACTGGTGGTCATACGAAGAATAGTCCAGTTGCAACTGCTGACATGATTACGATAGTTGCGATAGGTACGAAACGTGGTCCACTGAAGAATCCAATAACTGTTGGTAACTGAACTTTAACAGCCCACTTATGGACGAAGTATACAACTATACCTACAATGATACCCCCGAATACACTAAGGTCCATTGTTTGAATACCAAGTACTTTTGTCTGCATGGCATTTGATAATGCTAATTTTGCTTCGTTACTTGATAATTTACTAGTATCTACTAATTTGTGACTTTGTACTAATAGGAAGTTAAGTACGTAGTGTAATACGATAAATCCTAGTAAACCAGAAAGTGCAGCAGAACCTTTTTCACGTTTTGCTAAACCTACAGCTACCCCAACCGCAAATATAATTGGTAAGTTGTTGAATGCTGTATCTCCTAATACGATTAGGAATTTCATAATAAATTGAATAATGTCATTTTTTAATGCTGGGAACATTTTTAGTGTGTTTGAATTACTGAAGGCTGTCCCGATCCCTTTAATAATACCTGCACCAGGAAGTACAGATACTGGTAATAAGAACGAACGTCCGAATTGCTCAAAAAGCAGAGACGAATTTATTTTTTTCTTTACCATTACCTTTTTCTCCTTTGTTATTTTTTTATAGGTACATTATAACAAATTTGAAAACGGTTTTTCCAATTTCGCCTAAAAGTTTCTTGTTTTGTAATTTATTACTATTTCAGTAAAATTTTTACTGAACTCTAGAAAACCTTAACAATATAACTTTTATTTTTTTCTATATTTTGTGATATGATACTTTATGCTGAGTAATCAAATGAAAATCTTTAGTAAATTTTTACTATAGGGGGAACTTTTTATGTTTTTTTGAGAATTTAAAAAGAAAACTATGATAGACTATCCATTTCAGAACAACAAGCTATTGATTATCTAATGAAACAAGATAATATTGAACATACCACTCTAAAAAGAAATTAAACAAGAAATACTTGTTTCTTCTTCTACTGTAATTCGGGCTTGTAAAAAAATTAGGATATAACACATTTATTGACTTGAAATATGACTTGAAAAATAAGCAAAGAGTTAGCTAAAAAAATAATAAGGAAACCTCATCTACCTTTAACAACTTAAAAAGAACAACTTAGCGTCGAATTTTCACGTACTATGTCTATTCTTAATCAAGATGATTTTGATATTTTTTTGCTGATAAAAATAATTAATGCTCGTCGTATATTTTTGTATAGGTAGTGGCTCTAGCTACATGGTTATGAGTGATTTTAACAGAAAACTTAAACTTATTAACCTTTGGTCAAATGACTATTTTGAACATTATTCTATTAAAAGAATCCCTGATATTTGTGCAAAAGATGATGTAGTTTTAGTATTTTCTCTAGGTGGTAATACGGACGTCATTAATGATTGCGTCTTAGCGGCGAAACAAAACGGAGCAACTATTTTATCAATCACTAGCCTTGCGAATAGCCCTCTTGCTAAAATGAGCGATCACTTAATAAAAGTCTACGATGCACCAAAAAACAGAAAAAAAATTCGTTCTCGACTTATGTTAAACGTAGTTGGAATAATTCTATTCGAAACTATCGTAAATACAATAAGCCCTGGTCAATATGTAATAGATTAAATTTAATAACAAGGAACTGGCTCGAAAAATCGTGATTTCTTAAGAAACAAGATTTTGTCGAGTCATCCTCGCAAAGTTTATTAGATATCTAAAAAGCTTTTTATAAAGCAAATTTAGATATCAATAAACCACTGTTCTCTTATACACTTTGTTAAAATTTTTGGACTTTTGGGTCAGCCCTTGATTATTTTTTTGAGATATTTCAGTATTCTGTGTTAAATTTATTATAATAGATTTTTTTACTCTATTTTTTTAGTATCTAATTTAATTGTATAGTCTCCCTTCGCATTTTCTACAGATATATCAATTAAAAAAAGTTTATATACACTATTTTTACAAAAATACATACTAATTGATATTAACTTCAAATAAATACATTTACAAATTTCTCTTTAAATAATATACTTTAAAAAGTAAGTATTATCTTTAAACTAAAAAAATAAAAATAACAGAGAGGTACTATTATGTATACACTAACATCAGAAGAACTTATAAAAACAAGAGTTTTTTTAAAAAGAAAGGCAAGATTCAGATAAATCATCTACATTTCATGTCGTTCCGGGGAATAGAGGATAAATTACTTATTAAGTCACTAGAATTATTTAAAGACAGTGACTTCAATATAGATGCTGCTAAAATAATAGCAATTTTTGAATTCTAACACTGGTTTTACTATGATTTTCACAGGTTTAAATTCATATATAAGATATCCAGATGAGATCAACTGTAAACATTGATTATACAAATATCATTAGCATAGAATTAGATGAAACTGAACTCACTAATCCTAAACTAACTATTATTAACAATGAATTCAAAGAAATAGAGTTAACTGAAAAATATACTCGGACAAGATATATCTATTTATTTCTTAAATAACTTATTTGAGGCTTTACTTCGAAAAGATGTACAAAAAAATCTCTTATAAACAATACTCACAGTTTGAGCACTTATCAGATGAGAGCAAATTATCTTACTTCAAATATATAATACATTATTTAAAAAGCCGACGATGGAAAAGTTGACATCAATGAAACTAAAGAATTAGCTACTCTAATGGCACAATTAAGGATAGATGAAGAGTTATCAAAAAAATAAGAGAATATAAATTTTCAACAGAAACCAACGATACGTACGAGAGCATTCTATCAGATTTAAAAACAGCACCTACAAAAAAAGAAAACATCTACCACATACCTATGTATGACTCATTAGCATTAAATATATTATCTATGAATAGTACTGAAAAAAATTAAAAACAGTGGGAGTCTAATAAAGTTCTTTTTAGATGCCTTAAATAATATTGAGGTCGACAATAGAAAGACTATTAAATTAATAAGAATGATAATAAAAACAAAGAGACATGCTTATTAAAAGATTAGATAACGATAGTATGAAAGCTTATAAAGATGAAATCTTAGCTCTAGCTTCTAGCGCTGGCGTTTCACTAGTAGCATTAGCGACAATAGGCACAATGACAGGGGGTTGGATTCAGTGTATCTGGTGGATTACTTGGGTTATTCTTATCAGGTGGAACATTAATCAGGGGTTGCTGCCGTAGCCATGGCTGGTTATGGAGTTTATAAAGGAGTTAAACATTTACAAGGGACTAGCGAGTTAGAAAAATACAGCATTCAAATTGAAGCATTAGAAAATAAAAATAAAAAAATCCTTCATAGAAGCCAGATTTTCATACTTGAAGACATAGAATTTCAATCAACACAACTTGAAAAAAATTGGTATTTGATATTAATACTATGAATGATAGAAATATGGAAATCCAAAACCGGATTGATAAACATTATAACTCAATTAAAAAAACTTGAATGCAGCAAGAAAAAGAATCTGTAAAAAGAATCTGATGACTATGAATATGCATGTGCATTAAGAGAAATCCCTGAAGAATTAGACTTGATTAAATACAATTCCGTTATAGATAAATCTTTACATAAAAACAGAATATGATGAATTATTATTTAATCATGTTTATATAATTAATGAAAAACAAAGGAATATTAAAAGACAATAACATAGAAATAGAGTATTTAATTCAAGCAAAAACAAATTTTAGATGAAATTGAATACTACAGTATGGCAGCGAACGCTAATATGATAACAGAAAAAAACAACAAATGCTATCAAAGATGGATTAAATAATATTTCTGGAAGTGATATAGCTAAGAAAGGTTTAGGCAGCCTTAAATCATTTATGCGAAAAGGAAATTAGTTTATGTCTAAAGAATTTAAAAAAATTAAACGACATCGCTTCTATTCTATTAGTACAAGCTAGCATAAAAGAAAAAAACAATTGAAAAACATGGATACTCTAAGTACTAACATTTCCAATGTATCAACCAAGGTCAACGAAGGCATTGAGGCTCAAAAATAAAAATATTAGAAGCTATAAACAATATAGATTTTTTTCCGATTCAACTTCTATAGAAAATCTTGCTAAATCATTTCAGGATTATGAAAAGAATTCTAAGCCTATAGAAATAAATAAGCTTGAAAAATATTAATTACACTACAGATATTAACGAATCTTTTTGAAGACATATTAAGCGCCTCTCATACCTATGCTTATAATAATGATATCAGCTTGGAAAATCCTATTTTTAATATGATGAGCAATATGGAGTTAACTTATTTTTTTCAAAAGATATCACAGAAAAAAATATAACTTAAAAAGAGTTGGATAAAGATGATATTGCATTTTCTGCCGCAGCCGGGGTTATCGCTGGATTTATCGATGCTTTTTTAGTTGGTACAATAAAAAGTAACAATACTTCCGGACTTCAAAAGTTTGTAGATGAAAAGTATGAAAGTATAGTATGTAAATATGCTAAAAACCGAAAAAATAGCACAGTACAAGCAAGATTTACAAAATGCAAAAATCTGAAGAGTCAAAAAAAAGAATTATTGAAAATATTAATAATCTTAAATCACGAAAATTAACAAAAAAAGAGAGTATTGCAATTTTGGAAAAATCTCATCGTGTTAGTTATGATGCAACTAGAGCCCAACAAATAATAGATGGTTCTGTAACAGGTTTACATCCAAATAATCATCATCTTTTTATCACTAGCTCATTCTCCTAGTCTAATAGGTTTACTTGTTGGTATAATGGATCAACTTACTGGAAAAAAACAACATTTATAGGGACTGATGGTGTAATGAGCCGTGTTCAAACTACAAACAAAAACAAAGACTTAGGCTCTTCAAGCTGGGAACAAATAATAAATTCTATAACAAACTGGTTTGGTCATCTTATGAGTGATGTAGTAGGAAGTGAAGGTTCAAGAGATAGAGGAACCGGATTACCTGTTCCAGGATGGTGGATGCTCCAAAAAAATTTCAATTCGGAAAAATCAATATAAAAGGAGAAGAAAAAAATATAGCAGAAGGTTCAGCTTGGATGTTTAAAAATGGATATGATGTTAGAGCCTTTACTGCGCAATCTATCCCTATAGTTATTTATGAAATTTTAGTACGTTTATATTGGTTCTATAAACAATACTTTTACTATGGTAAAGACTTTAAAAATCTGCTTACCTGTGGCTAACGAAAAAATCCTGATTTATCTAGAATGCTACTAATAGCAGCAGGTAGTTTTTCTACAGTTGATCTTTCACACGCTACAATAAAAAGTAAAGGTTTATCAGATATAGGAACATTCTTACTAACTATAAACTACCCCTGGTCTACTGGATTTAGGATTTAGAGGTTATCAAAAATATTAAAAAAATAATCTAAAAACAACGAAAAAGAGTAACTTCTATAATTGAACAGAATATTTCTGAAATTAGTTTTGATATTGAAAAATTAATGATTAATACATCAGATGAAATTAAAATAAATATTCATGGAATTAAAAATAATCTAGTGCAAGAAATTAGCTTTTTATTTAAGACTTTCTTCATTTGAGTACATTGAGGAACTCTACAATCTTAGACAAGCGACCACAATATTCCTTTAGGACTTATGACTCCTAACGAGAAAAAATTAGTATTTTATGAACATTAAAAAAATTTATTTTTACACTGGTACTCTATTGACCTGATTCTTTTGAATTTTCTCCATACCTCGGATTTAGTATACAGCCGTAAAAAAACCAAGAAAAAGAATTTTTTTCTCAATCTTTTCTTGGTTTTTCTCTCTAGTTTTGAGGTACTCCCTAATACCTCCATAACTATTCCGTTCTCAACGCTTCGACTGGATTTTTCTTCGCAGCTATTCTTGATGGAATGATACTAGCTATAAGTGTTAGTACTAAACTAAGAGCTATTAATCCGATTGATGCTTGAGCGCTTAATGAAGCTGTGAAACTCTCCACTTCTAATCCCTTAGCAACAGCTCTACTAATAGGAATAGATAGAAGCATAGTTACCACTACACCTACTGCTCCAGAAATAAATCCGATTAACCCTGCTTCTGCAATAAAAAAATTCTTGTGATATCTTTTTTTACGAGCACCGATTGCACGAAGAATACCAATTTCCTTCGTTCTTTCTACTACAGATACATACGTCAATATCCCAATCATAATAGATGATACGATTAGCGAGATTCCCGCAAATGCTGATAAAATTAGCGAAATTGTGTTAATCATTTGTGACATTATCGTTGTCATCTGCTTCGCCATATCCGCATATGTGATGCTATATTTGTGATAATCTGCACTGTCTGAACCATATTTTTTTCAGCCACTTTTTTTATTAAAAATTATTAATAACTTCTGCTATTTTATCACGATCATTGAAAGATTTTGGATAAATATTAATTGCACTTGGTGTAGATTTTTCCACCTATTGTCGCAAGAATCTGATCAGCCATATCCGCATCAATCTTCTGGCGTGTCGCCACATTTACAGTTTTATCCTTTTTCTTGCGCAACTACAATATCAGATTTAGCCTCTTTTTTTCCAGCATCTTATTTTTGTAATGATTTTGTATATCCTATTGTCATCTGTGGTCTAGTGAAACTGTCTTTAGCTTTTTAATATAGCCACAACCTTAACCTTAGTACCTGAATCATACATCTTAACATCAACATCACGTGGAACAAAAACCATCACCTATTTTTTTCTATAATAGTTATTATTATCTATAACGCTAAATTCTTTTTCCAATAATATCTTCATACTTAACTTTTTTGAATTTTTCATCAAAGCCTAATGCTTTTAATGTAGCTTTGTCGATTTCATTATTTTTTTCGCAGTAAATAATACAACTTCATTATCACTAGGATATTCAAAATTATCTTTTTGATGATTTTACCACTTCGTATTGATTCATAATCATATTCTTATCTTCTGGTAGTACTCCAAAAATACTCTCACCTAATGCATCTTGATCTTGTTTTACATCAATTACATCACCTTTTGCATTTTTAGTCAACGCCTGAATAGTATATCCTTGAGTAAATTCAATCGCAGAATAATAATCCTTTGCATTATTTTGAATATAGTTTATAAATGTTTCTCCATTTCCTAATGCGTCCACCGAATATAAGTTTCTATGTATATCACGGCTAGACTTCGGTACTAATTCTGAGCCATTAGAATCTTTTTCTGAATTATCATCATCAACACTAAGCCCGAAGTTTACTTGATTTGCACTAATCATAATCGGCATCGATGATAAATTTTCGTTTTGCATCGTTTGAATATATTTATCCATTCCTGATGAAATAGACAACACTAGACCTATACTAATAATCCCTATACTGCTAGCGGCAACTGTCATAAATGTACGAAATTTCTTCGTAAGAAGGTTCTTAAAACTTGATTTAATCGCACTACCAAATGCCATCGAAGTTTTCTTCAGAGAAAATTCATTATCAGCAATCTCATTAGTCACATAAGGATTTGTATCCTCTTGAATCTCTCCATCTTTAACTCGTACTATTCTATCACTATATTTTTTCGCTATTTCTGGGTTGTGCGTTACCATTATAACTAACTTCGTCTTACTTATTTCTTTAATAAGCTCCATAATCTGAACACTAGTCTTACTATCTAAAGCTCCTGTAGGTTCATCAGCAAGAATAATCTTTGGATCAGTTACTAATGCACGAGCGATTGCCACCCTTTGCATCTGACCTCCAGAAAGTTGATTAGGTTTTTTATACAGATGATCAGCTAAGCCAACATCTTCTAATACTTTCTTAGCTTTTTCATGATTTTCTGAATTAGAATGCCCTGAGATAGATAAAGCTAATTTTACATTCTCAATAACACTTAAATGAGATATTAAGTTATAGCTTTGAAATACAAAACCTATAGTCCCATTTCTATAACTATCCCAATCTCTATCTTTAAACTCTTTAGTAGAACGCCCCATAAGAGCCATATCACCAGATGTGTATTTATCTAAACCACCTATAATGTTTAATAACGTCGTCTTTCCACTTCCACTTACTCCTAAAATCGATACAAACTCATTTTCTCTAAAATGAATATTCACTGATTTTAGTACTTCTACTTCACTACCACCAGTATTATACTTCTTAACTATATTTTTTTAAGTTCTAACACTATATATCCTCCTAATCTAATTTCATTGAAAAATAATAATTAGTTTACATAAATCATTTTCGTAGTTTCAATTATAACACAAACTTCTAATCCTTAAAAAGTAATATCCTAAGTTATTAAATCTAAAAATTAATCTTAAGTTAATCTCCAAAAATAAATTCCAGTTCAAAGAAAAGAACTGGAATTTAACCTAAGAATAATTTTTAACTGAAATCTACTTTAAGAGTTTAAAAATAGAATAAGTTGCTAACCTTTATATTTTTTTAACCAAGTAAAAAGGTAAAAACCGTAGAGGCAATTGCAGAAATAACTATTAAAACTAACGATACTGTTGAACTAAAGAATCCACTAATAAATATAGCAATTCCACTAAAAGTCATATGCAGTGCGTAAGCTCTAATTACTTTTTTTCTCATTAACACCTTTTTTTCTAAACCAAAAAGATTAAAAATTATATTTACCCCAAAAATTCTTTTTTTAGGCAGATAGTTACCAAGTATAATAAACACTATTCCGATAACAAACACTGTTAATTGTGGTACATTAAAAATTATTATCTAAGGCATAAGCTATTATAGCACCTTGAACTAGAACACTTATTATAGGAGTAATCCCCTTAATTATTAGCGCACCTTTTTTCGGAGTTTTATCAAAAATCTACAACTAATGAAATTATAACCTGAACTATAGCAAAGAATATAGGAAGTTCGACAATCGCACGAGTTTTACTCACAAAAATTATTAGGCTCTCCATTAAAAATTGAAATGTATGGCTATCTGTTCAGGTAACATATCATAATAATAAACTCCTATTAATATCGGCAATAGACAAATACCAACACTTAGAAACAAACTTTTTTTATCTACTTTCATCGTTTTTTCCTCCTAAACCATAGATCCAGACTAGTACTTCTTCGAATACACTGGCATTTAACTCATAATATATAAAATTCTTATGCCTAGTTTCTAATATCAATCCAGCTTTTTTTAGCTGAGTTAAATGATAAGAGACAGTAGCTCCCGTTAAATGAAATTCCGAAGCTAGTTCTCCTGCACTTTTCTTCTCTTCTTTCAACATTTCTAGTATATTTCTTCTTACTGGATCAGATATTGCTTTTAAAGTTTCACTCATCCCATGTATATCACTCCTTTATTATACAGACTGCAATTCTATTTAGATATCTTTCTAAATAGATTATAACTCTACTTTATATTTAAGTCAATAACTATTTAGAATTTTTTTCTAAATAGTTATTGATGAGTTATATAGGACACTATACCAACTGTACTATTAAATAAAAAAATTTTTATAATTGTAATTTTTAATTAATATAATAATATTTATTACTATGATATTTATATTAATCTCTTTTTTTAAGATTAATTTCCTCATCGAAGAAGTTTTTTTATCTAATATTTTCAAATAAACATTTCTAAAATAATGTTGTAAGCGCATTATTTTTCATTAAATATATTTTCTGTATTATATTTTTTTAAGTTGACATAATTTAGATTTGTGTTAAAAATAAATGTTATAAACGTTATCTATATTCTGTTATCACCTTACTGAATCTTATATTTTTAGCTGAACATTAGATACCCCAAAATATAAATTTAACGCAATATGATAATCTAATCTTCAGCTAAAATATAAAAAAATTAAAAGGAGACTTTTTATGAAATTAGCACTATTTAACTTGAGAGAAGATGAAAGACCATTTGTTGACGCATGGTTAAAAGAACATCCAGAAGTAGAAGTTGATCTTCACGAAGGAGAACTTCAGGTAGAAACAAAACACCTATTAGAAGGAAAAACAAGGAGCAGTAATGTTCCAAAATAGACCTTTCGCTAAAGAAGTATACGATTATGCGAAAAGAACAAAGGTGTTAAAGTTATCGCAAACAGAATGGCAGGATTCGATATTTATGATATAAAAATATATGCGCGAATTAGGAATTAGCATGACTAACGTTCCTCGATACTCTCCTAACGCAATTGCAGAACATGTTGTTACTACGGTTTTATATATAAGTAGAAATATTAAAAAAATACTTAACAACGTTGAAAAACATGATTTCACATGGAATAAAAAAATATAATTTCTCGCGAACTAAAAAAACTCTTACTGTAGGTGTCCTTGGAACAGGGAACATTGGACGCCAAGCGGCTACTTTATTTAAAGGATTAGGTTGCAAAGTTATTGGTTACGATTTATATCCTTCTGATGCAGCTCGTGAAGTATTAGAGTATGTTGATAGCATCGATGAATTATTAGCTCAATCTGATGTTGTTACAATCCATGTCCCTGCTACTAAAGAGTATACTCATATGGTAAATGATGATTTCTTCAGTAAAATGAAAGATGGATCTATCTTTGCTAACGCTGCTCGTGGGGTCCTTGTAGATACTAAGGCTGTTATTCGCGCTCTAGATAGCGGAAAATTATTAGGAGCTAGCCTTGATGTATATGAAAACGAAGGAAATTACGTTCCTAAGGACTTCTCAAATAAAGACTTCGACGATTCTCTAATGCAAGAGTTGATTGATAGAGACGATATTGTTTATACTCCACACACTGCATTCTATACAGAAACAGCTGTTAAAAAAATCTTGTAGAAGGAGCTTTAAATGCTGCAGTAGAAGTAATTACTACTGGAGATTCTCCTAATATCGTTAATAGATAATTAACCACTATTCAAATACATACATTAATTCACATACCTAACAAATAAAAGAGGGATTGATAATTTCTATCAATTCCCTTTTTTATATTTTTATAATTACTCTAATAATATTATCTGTAAGTTTGCATAACCTAAATATTTTTTTTACTTATTCTTTATTTAACAATATTTAATATTGTATATATAGGATTGGATATATAAAAAAATATTCTATTCAATAATTTTTTTATAAAAATCTTATTTTATTTGACAACTATCCACATTTTGTTAAAATAAAGATGTAAACAGTTAGTAAGATAATTTTATCATTAAAAATATCTTAGTATAATTAATATTATTTATATTTTTTTCGATTATACTATTTGTTACATTTTGATATTAATTATTACTAGAATATCGTTTCAGAAGTTCTTCAAAAGATCCACATCATCTTAAACATAAATTTTGAAAAAAATTTCTTAATAGCATATGATAAGCATTATATGAGTTAATAGATAGAAGAGGATATGTCTATATACCTCATACAATCGATTAGATTGTTCTTAAAACTGTGGAAGTATATTTTTCTTCCATTTTTACGGCTATACTCACTATAGTCACAATTTTTCCTTTCGGTTGTTAAATTTATTTAACAATAAAACTTTTAATTTAATGTCGGAAGCAATTCCGATTACTACAAAATAACAATTTACCCTAAATTTTTTTATTTTGTGTTCATATAACGAAAAGTGGTCCATTACGGTCCACTTTTTTTGTTTTTCACGTATTTTTTTATTCAATATCGTATTCTAATTATCTAAGTTTATTATATAACGAAAAAGAAGAAGTAGAACTTAATCCTACTTCTTCTAATTTTATATTTAATATTAGTCGATTACTGAAACTTTTAAGAAGTTTGTTGATCCAACGTTGCTTCTTGAAGTATTTACTGGGATACCACCAGTGATTACGATAGCATCACCTTTTTTTAGCGTATCCTGAAGTTTCTGCGATATTTTTTTAGCTGTATCTAACATTTCGTCAGTTGATTTAACTTGTTCAGAAATTTGAGCATCTACACCCCATACTAAGCTTAATCCACGTGCAACTTTTTTTCACTTGGAGTTACAGCTAAGATAGCTGCGTTTGGACGGTATTTAGAAATTAATCTAGCTGTTTGTCCTGATTCAGTGTAAGTTACGATTGTGTGTAAGTCTAAGTTTAGAGCTGTGTATCCTACAGATACTCCAATTGCGTTTGTAATATCTTTAGAAACGATTTTTTTAGAACGATCTTTTAAGATACGAGAGTAATCTTGCATTTCTTCAGTACGTTTAGCGATTGTAGCCATTGTACGAACTGATTCGATTGGGTAAGCACCTGCTGCAGATTCTCCTGATAACATGATTGCATCAGTTCCATCGTAGATTGCGTTAGCTACGTCAGATACTTCGGCACGTGTTGGACGTGGGTTTTTTTGCATTGAGTCTAACATTTGAGTAGCTGTGATTACGAATTTACCAGCTGCATTACATTTAGCAATGATGTCTTTTTGCATAATTGGTACTTCTTCTGCTGGTACTTCAACCCCAAGGTCACCACGAGCGATCATGATACCGTCAGATACTTCGATGATTTCATCGATGTTATCGATAGCTTCTTGACATTCGATTTTAGGGGATGATTTGAACGTGTTCACATCCTTCTTCTTTAAGAATACGTCTAACTTCTAGTACGTTATCTTTAGTACGAACGAATGAAGCAGCAACGAAGTCGATATCATTTTTACATCCGAAACGAATATCTTCTTCATCTTTTGGAGTAATACCTGGTAATTTTGTAGATACACCTGGAACGTTAACTCCTTTTTTGTTTTTAAGTACTCCACCGTTTTTGTACTGTAGTGTAGATTAATCCTGCTTCAGCATCTACGCTGTTTACAGTTAATCCGATTAATCCGTCGTCAAGTAGGATAGTATCTCCAGCTTTAACGTCATGTACTAATTCTCCGTATGTGATTGAGAATTTTTTTCTGGAGTTCCTAGAACTTCTGTCATAGAAACAATAACGTCTTTTTCCAGTTTCTAACATGATTGCATCATTTTCCATGTTGTGAGTTCTGATTTCTGGTCCTTTTGTATCTAAAAGGATAGCTAAGTTAGTTCCTGTAGCTTCTCTTACTTCTTTAATTGTTTGAATTCTTGCTCCGTGTTCTGAGTAGTCACCGTGTGAGAAGTTAAGACGACATACGTTCATCCCTAATTCTACCATTTCAGTAAGTTTTGCTTTTATCTTCAGACTTAGGTCCAATTGTACAAATTATTTTTAGTTTTTTTCTGTATCATAAATATACCTCTTAATTTTTTTATCTTTTTAATATTTTAACTTATTTTTCATTATGTTTTCAAACATTTTCTTGAATAATACTATTTTTTTATCTAAAGAAAAACGTTTTTTTATAGCTAAATTGAAAGTTGTTTAGAAACTTCGTAGATTGAAAGGTCCACATTGTGAACATCACTAAATACATCTTGGAATCTAGTACTTACAAGTTTGTTGTTTTTGAATACCTACTGCACGTCCTGATTCTCCGGCTAATAATAGTTGAACAGCATAGTTACCTAGACGAGATGCTAATACTCTGTCTTGAGCTGTTGGAGTACCACCACGTTGGATGTGTCCTAAAATAGTTGCTCTTACTTCTTCTCCTGTAAGTTCTTTAAGTTTTTGCAGCTAGTTCTTGTCCACCCATTACACCTTCAGCAAGTACGATGATTGAGTGTTTTTTTACCACGATCTTCACCAGCTTTAATACGTGCAACAACTTCTTCGATATCTTCTTTTTTCTCTGGAATTAGAAGACTTTCACTTCCTCCAGCAATACCAGCGAATAATGCTAAATCCCCTGCATTACGCCCCATTACCTCGATAATGAATGCACGCTCGTGACTTGATGCTGTATCACGAACTTTGTCGATAGCGTCAACGATTGTGTTAAGTGCAGTGTCAAATCCAATTGTAAAGTCAGTACAACAAATATCATTATCGATTGTTCCAGGAACTCCGATAGTTTGGATATTCATTTCGTTACTTAAAGCCATAGCTCCACGGTATGAACCATCTCCACCGATTACTACTAGTCCATCAATTCCTAATGCTTCTAAGTTCTTAATAGCGCCTTTTTCTAACTTCTGGGTTAGCGAATTCTGGAAGACGAGCTGAGTAAAGCATTGTTCCTCCACGGTTAATGATGTTACCAACATCTCCAACTTCAAGTTTTTTAATGTTGTTTTCTACTAATCCTTTGTATCCTTGATATACTCCATAAACTTCTAATCCATTATAGATTGCTGTTCTTACAACGGCACGCACAGCTGCGTTCATTCCTGGTGCATCCCCACCACTTGTTAAAACTGCTATTTTTTTTCATGTAGTCTTACCTTCCTCGTATTTGTTATTAATTATTTTTTTTAATTTACTTATCAACAATATCATATTTTTTTGTTATTTTTTTCTAGTAAAAAAACATAATTTTTGTTTAATTTTTTTGTTCGAATTTTTTTTGTTTTTTTTAAGAGTATGCTATTTTTTTATACGTTTTTCCTGGGAAATTTTCAAAAAAATTTCTGAACAAATTCCTGTTCGTTTTTCTATTGATATCGTTTTACCTCTATTAGTATCATTGCTCAGCAAAGCTACAACCTTGACTTTACCTACCTCCGACTTATACTCATTTAAAAAATTTAAGTATTTCTTCATCAACTATCGTATAGATAATTTTTTTATATTACTAAGGCAGTACTCTCTATAATTTCTAAGACTTGCAATTTTTTTCTAAAAATATATTGTTCTCTTCCATTTCGAATCTGTTTTTTTCAATGTCATTACCGCAAAAACTACCTACTTTTTATAAATACATTAGCGTACTTATAAACACTTGGGAACACAGTAACATCATAATCATTCTTCCCATCATTTACAGTTAAAAATGCCATATAATCACCGTTTTTAGTCTTAATTTCTTTTCTTGTAATTATTTCAACATAACTATCACTAAGTTCAGCTCCTATATACTGTAATGGCAGATAAGAATATTTCTCTTTTTCAACTTGAACGGGATGTTTTAAAAAGTACGTACCCGTCACTTCTTTTTCCATTTGGATTCTTTCAGTAATAGAATAATCTTCTACTTCTTCTACCTTTAACGTTAAACCACTTTCTGCAGATAAGGCAACACGTACATTATTAATATACTGCCTATTATCTGAATAATAATCATCCACTTTCTTCATTAATGTAGCTCGATTATAACCAAAAGTATCCATTGCTCCCGCCTTGACTAAAGAAACCGCCGCTTGATAGTCTACTTTTTTATTCATACGTTTTAAGAAATCATCTATATCTAAGTAGGGTCCAAAAATTTATTCTATCTTGAACTATTTCATACCCACTTCTATATCCAACATTCTTAATCGCAGTTAGAGCAAATACAATATCATTTTTATAAACACTAAAATTCGATAAACTTCGATTCACATCAGGTTTTACCAGATTTATTCCTAGGTTATTAAGTTCTTGCTTATACTCGTTAATTTTTTTCTCACTACTAATTACGTTGTTTAATAAAGCCGTCATAAAATACTTAGTATAATAAACTTTCAAATACGCCAAGCGATAAGCTAGCATACTATATACAACAGCATGACTTTTATTAAAACCATAATTCGCAAAAAGTTACAATAAGATCAAAAAGTTTCTTGGCAACTTGCAGATTGTATCCTGCAGCAACACTCTTCTCTACGAAGATACGTCCATAGTATTCTAAGTCTTCTTTTTTCTTTTTACTTACAGCTCTTCTCATATTATCCGCTTCATTCAAACTCATATGAGCGAAATTCACCGCAATCAGCATAATCTGTTCTTGGTAGACTATTACCCCGTAAGTATCTTTTAATATTTTCTCTAAATGAGGATGCGGATATACTACTTGCTCTTCTTTATTTTTTCTTCGTACATAGACTTCTATCTGAGCCATTGGCCCCGGTCTATAAAGAGCATTCATCGCAACAATATCATTAAACTCCGTAGGTTTCAAGAGATTCAGTTTCTCCTTCATCCCACTAGACTCAAACTGGAAGATACCTTCTGTTTTACCTTTAGCAAATAATTCATACACTTTAGGATCTTGGTAATTTATCTTCGTTATATCAAATGTCGGATTTTCTTTTTTTATCTCTTCAACAATACTCGATACCATCGTAAGATATCTAATACCTAAGAAATCTATTTTTAATAAGCCAACACTTTCGACATCATCCATAGTCCATTGCGTTAAATATTTCGTCATATTTGATTCTGCAAGCGGAGCATAATTAACCAGCGGTTTATCATCACTTATTACTATCCCAGCTGCATGCACCGATGGGTTCTTCGGTAAGTTCTCTAAACTCAGCGCTATACTAAACCAACGTTTATTAATATTACTCTGATTAATAAAAGCCCTTAACTCTTCTGACATTTCGTAACATTCTTTCAATGTTCTTGTCGAACTAATATTACTACTAATAAATTTTTAAAGTCTGTTCATCAAATTGCAATATTCTAGCCGATTCTCTTGCAGCACTTTTCGATTGAAATGTTGTAAAAGTAATAATTTGTGCAACCTTATCCTGACCGTACTTCTCTTCTACATATTTTATTACTTCATCACGTCTAGTATCTTGGAAGTCAATATCAATATCAGGCATAGATATACGCTCTTTGTTTAAAAATCTTTCGAATAGAAGATTGTATTCTAATGGATCGGTACTCAGTTATATCTAGTAAATAACAAACTAAACTCCCTGCAGCACTACCACGTCCTGCTCCTACTAGGATTCCATTATCTTTCGCATATTTCACAAAATCATAAACAATTAAGAAATAATCGTTAAAGCCCATCTCATCAATAATCTTAAGCTCATAACTATAGCGTTTTTTTATAAGGATATAAATCTTTGCCAACTAGCTTTTCTTTTACACCTTTTTTTGAACCAAGTAATGCAGGTACTCTTTTAGAAGAAAAACTTAGAATATATATCTTCTTTTTCTCCATAAACATACTTAGGAAGATGATATCCCGAAAAGTTCAGCTCATATTGGCACTTATCAACAATATTTTGCTGATTTTCAAATGACTTCTTAAAAAAATCAAATGTAATTCTTCATCACCGGGTGCTAATATTTCTTCAAAAATCCTTCTGTTCTCTTACGAATTCATCTCCTGAAATAGTCGTTAGTTCTTGTATATTTAGCTTTTTTTATTATCACGAATAGCACGACTAACAATGACTTGCTGATAGTTCTCTTTATTAAGATAATAACTAGGCTTCGTATAAACAACATTTTCATAAAAAAACTATACGGGCTTACTTGAAAACTTTCATTAAAAACCGAAGTAAAAAAATCATAATTGCTAAAAAGATTGTTTAAATATGAAAAATTCCATACTGTCTCTAAGTTCATCAACAACTATTAAAACAAAGTCTTCTCTATATTCTTCCATCTCACTAGAAAAAGTCTTCTATAGTACACTCTTCTCCATTCATAAACTTAGTAGAAATCTCTAATAATTTATAGAACATCTTCTCAGATTTACACAATATGTTGAATTTTTAGAAAACCAATCCCGTATCCTAAAGCTTACTTCTAATCCTTGAATAAGGTTAATTCCAGCTTTCTTAGATTCTTTATGAGCTTTTTATCGCTCCGTACATATTCGGATCAACGATAACAACAGACCTTTGATCATCTCTTGCTAATTTCAAAAAAACAGACTTTCATACTTTATAGTACTGTTCAAAAGATCATAAGCACTATGCACTTGCAAATTGTAATACATACTAATATCCTCCTTTCCTCAATATTTCTAGTTCTGTTTAATCGATATTATCCGCAAAAGTGGATTATAGTCGTCTTCTGAAGAACATCCCATATTTTCTCCATGATTTTTACTTTGTTCATTAAAATATCGATAAACTCGTTTGTTATCATCACCCATAAAGTAAATTGGGTTAAACTGTGTATATTTCATATTTCCTTCTTCGTCTAAAAGATTCTCACAGACTACTCTGCGTTTTATAGAAGCTACAAAATTCGTGTATTTTCCATATTCTGAAACACTCTCAACTTTGCACTCAAGCGATAAAATACATTCATCCATTATTGGAGCATCGATATATTTCGCTGGATCATATGTCATATCTGCCATTCCAATTTTATTTTGACCTGAATGGAAACCTGCAATCTCTACCTTACTTAAAATCTCTTGGCAAGGGACATTCACAGTAAATTCTCCATATTCTTTAATATTATCGACCGCATTGCTATCCGTCGAAAGTCCAACTGTAATCATATCACCTAAAGAGTATGATGAACTACAGGCTGTCACATTGTATCTCCATTTTTTTATCTTTATATCCTATTAATATTACTGGAAATCCGTAATATAATTTACTGGTTTTTAGTTTCTAATTTCATCTTCTTCTATCCTCTTTATTTTTTTCCTTTCATAGTATACTCTGCCTTATTTATCCTATCTCTTAGCTATGAAAGCTAAGACTTTTTTCTTCTGAATGTTCTTTACTAAATTCAAATCCATCGAACTTTATTTTTCATCTCTTCTACTGACGAAACTTTGTTTTTTTATAAGTTCTGTTAAAAATTTACCCCTTGCTTTTTTTAGAAATTGTAGAATGTACTTTTAATTTTTCCTTCTTTCTCTTCCATAAAAGCTGATTTTTAATAAATTTCTCTTTTTTTGATTCTTTGAAAAAAACTTCTTCAAATTCACTAGATAATAATGAAACAACAAAAATCTTCATCTTTAATACTTTCATCATAACTAGCTCGCCAGAAATTCTTTAAAGACTCTCCTGAGATTTTTTTACATTTTGTAAAAAAATCTAGTCTATGTTCTTGGATCAAATCATAAGCACCAATTATACCATATAACGACGTTGTAATAAATACATTTTTTTCTCTATATACTCTTTATCTTCTTCATCAAAATTATCGCGATCTATGTTTCTATACATTAGTCCATTGAATAAGTCTAACGCCTTATAACTTTTTTTACTGTGTTGTTTTTATATATTGCCAGCGAGAGAATTCTTCTATTGCTTTATCTTCTTTAATTTTATAAACTTTAGCTAAATCTAAAGCACTAAGTTTAGCAAATTCAGCAACTATTTCATTACTTTTTTTCACTAAGTTCTAACGTTTCTTGCGGTGTTGCTTTTTTTGTTTAGTTCTTTAGCTGTTGGTATTAAAATTTTCATTATTATTCCTCTTCTTCAGGTAACTCTAAGAAGCTGTTTTTCGATTAAACTTTCTACTTCCATTAATACGAAATTGTATTCTGTTGCCTCTATTGCAGGATTAATAATTAATGTATTGAAGTACCCAACTACAAAAATCACGATTAGCAACTTCAAGTTTGAACATATATTCACTAATTTCATCAACTAAAAAAATGCTGTTTCTTTTAGTACTTTATCCTCATAAGTATTAGAGTAATGAACTTTTTCTAAAAGTCTACGAATTTCTAAATCGGCATGTTCTTTTTGCGAAACGATCGCGAATATGTTTAGCAAGTTCCTCTGTTTTTAAGCGCTACTGTGTTAAATTTTTTTCTTTTTGTAAAAACCCCATTTTTCCTCTAATTTCTCTAATAATGCTGTTAAAGATTTGTGTAAACTATTCATTGTATTTCTCCTTTATTTTTATAATAAATTATTTTAAAAAAACTATCATTCTCTATTTTATAAGAAAAAAATACGAAAAAAACGCTAATAATACGCTATATAATAATCTATTCTCTTTACCCTAACCTCCCACTTTCAATATACAATTATACATTATCTTCAGCTTTTTAAACATTATTAGAAAATGATATAATATTAGTGACATAACTATTTCGAGGTGGAGTATGAAAAAATACATAATGGCAATAGATCAAGGTACTACTAGTTCTAGAGCGATAATTTTTAATAAGAAAGCAGAGATAATAGCGAGTAGTCAAAAAGAGTTTCCACAAATTTTTCCTCAGTCTGGATGGGTTGAACATGATGCTAATGCAATTTGGAACTCTGTTCAATCAGTAATTGCAGAAGCATTTATCGAAAGTGGAATAAAACCGAATCAAATAGACAGTATCGGTATTACAAACCAACGCGAAACTACTGTAATTTGGGACAAAAATACTGGGTTACCTATTTATAATGCGATAGTTTGGCAAAGTAGACAAAGTGCCGATATAGCAAATAAGCTTGTAAGTGATGGATATAAAGATATGATTCATCAAAAGACTGGATTAGTAGTTGATGCATATTTCTCAGCTACTAAGATACGTTGGATTTTTAGATAATGTTCACGGGACTCAACAACGAGCTGAAAATGGCGAACTACTGTTTGGAACTATCGATACATGGCTAGTTTGGAAACTTACAGGTGGGAAAGCTCACGTTACCGACTACACAAACGCAGCTAGAACGATGTTATTTAATATCAAAGATTTAACTTGGGATAAAGAAATTTTAGAAATTCTTAATATGCCCGAATCGCTACTACCTGAAGTAAAATCTAACTCAGAAGTATATGGAAAAAAACTATAGACTATCATTTCTACGGTGGGGAAGTTACGATCAGCGGACTTGCCGGAGACCAACAAGCTGCTCTTTTCGGACAACTTACCTTTGATAAGGGAATGATAAAAAAATACATACGGTACAGGATCATTTATCATCATGAATACTGGAGAAAAATATGGAACTTTCTAAAAAAACAACCTGCTGACAACTATTGGTTTTGGAATAAATGGAAAAAAATTTATTACGCTTTAGAAGGTTCTATCTTTATTGCAGGAAGTGCCATTCAATGGCTACGAGATGGTTTACGTTTAATTAAAAAAATCATCTGAAACAGAATCATTAGCATATAATTCTAAAAAAATAACAACGAAATATACCTAGTGCCAGCTTTCACAGGATTAGGTGCTCCTTATTGGAATCCAAATGCTCGTGGAACTATTTTTGGTCTAACACGTGCTACTTCAAAAGAAGATTTGGTTAAAGCTACGTTACAATCTATCGCTTATCAAGTACGCGACATTATCGATACTATGAAAATTGATGCAAATGTAGAAATACCCCTTCTTAAAGTTGATGGGGGAGCTGCTAACAATGATTATCTTCTAGAATTCCAAGCTAATATACTAGGTGTTAAGGTAGCACGTGCAGAAAATCTAGAGACGACAGCATTAGGTGCTGCATTTTTAGCTGGCCTTGCTACTGGTTACTGGAAAAACTTAGACGAACTAAAAAAATCTAAATACATCAGGAAAATTATTCGTTCCTACTATGGTAAAAAGATGAACGAGAAAAAAACTATATAAAGGTTGGAAACGTGCAGTAAGAGCTACACAGATTTTTTTGCAGATGGACGATACTAATTTTTAAGAGACTTATTTACCGGTACTAAACGTTTTTGGAGAATTAAAAAAATCACTTAATGGAGTCAGCCAAAAAAAGTATTAACTGCTAACCTTCGCTCGTTAGAGGAGAAAGGAATTATAGAAAGAAGTTTTTCCCAGAAGTGCCACCTCGCGTCGAATACAAACTTACAGAGTTAGGAAAGACTTTAGAACTTATTATTGACAGCATGCATGCTTGGGGAGAGTTTTACAAATCTATATTTTTAAAAAGAAGTATCTTTACTCATAATGAGCTAAGATACTTCTTTTTTTAATATTATACTTTGGAATCCATTTAAAAATCTCGAACTGCTTTCGCCATATCTTTTTCTTGAGCTCGAGCCAATCCTTGTTCTTGTGCTTTTTTTAGCGACCGCTTCTGCTACTTTAATAGAAACATCTGCAACATATTTGAACGAGGTAACACTGGAGCTCAGGTTTAGTAATATCTGTAATTCCACTTAATGAGTGTGCCGCTGCACCAATCATTTCATCTGTTAAAAGGCTAGTTTCTGATGCTAACACTCCAAGCCCTAACCCAGGATATATAAGGGCATTGTTAGCTTGACCAATAATGTACTCCACACCTTTATATATAACATTATCAGAAGGAATACCTGTTGCTACAAACGCTTTACCACCAGACCAAGCAATCAAATCTTCTGCAGACGCTTCTGCTAATTTAGTAGGATTTGATAACGGGAATATACATGGACGCTCAGTATTTTGACACATAGCTTCGACTATCTCCTTAGTAAAAGTATTCGGCTGTGTCGAAGTTCCTACTAGAATAGTTGGTTTAACAGTTTTAACAACTTCTAATAAATCTGTTAATTTATCAGCATTTGGAAAATTAGCACGGTTTTTAGCAAACGGTTTTTGTTCAGGAGTTAAATCATCCATATCATCGAAGAGAAGCCCTTGTTTATCTACCATAAAGAAACGTTCATATGCTTCTTCTTCAGATAACCCTTGACTTACCATCTCACGTAGTACACGTGATGCAATTCCTGCACCTGCAGTTCCCCCACCATAACAAAGATATACTTGGTCAACTAATTTTTCACCTGTAATATCCATAGCTCCAAAAATACCTCCTAGAGTTACGATACCTGTCCCTTGAATATCATCATTAAATGTTGGGATGTTTTTTCGATATTTTTCCAGTATATTCGCCGCATTCATTCGCCCGAAGTCTTCCCAATGTAAATAAAGTTTAGGGAATAAACGTTCAGCAGTTTGGACGAATTGGTCAATAAACTCATAATATCGCTCTCCTCGTACACGTTCATGACGATTACCTAGATAATTCGGATTATTACGTAATTCCTCACGATTTGTTCCTGCATCAATAACTAACGGAAGAACCATAGAAGGATCAATTCCTGCCGCTCCTGTGTAGACCATAAGTTTACCTACAGAAATATCTACTCCATTAACACCCCAATCTCCAATCCCCAATATACCTTCTGCATCAGTAACTACTATTAGACGTATATCACGGTTATCTGCTGCATTTTTAAGGGTTTCTTCTATATTTTCAGGATGATTAATATCTAGATATCCTGCATATTGTGGCTCAACAAAAAGATCGCTATAACCCTCGATAGTATCTGCAATTGTTGGGTCATATACAATTGGATTGAACTCTTCTAAGTGTTGAGAGAATAAATAATAGAAAAGCGTGCGATTTGTATTAAAAATCTCCATTAAAAATAGACGTTTTTCTAAATTGTTTACTTTTGTTTGCATTTGCGCATAGGCTTGTGCCGCTTGTTCTTCAATAGTTTGAACATAAGGGGGCAATAACCCAATAAGGTCTAGTTCTTTTCGTTCCTCCTGTGTAAAGGCAGTTCCTTTATTAAGGAACGGATCATTTAAAATGCTATGTTTTTTCATTGGAAAATCCTCCATTATCTTTAAATTATTATATTACACCCTTATGTAAATTTATACTATAATCGTACTCCCATTTACTAAAAATTAATTAAAAAAATTACAAATCTCCTAATCTAAAAATATACAAAATTGATAGTAATTCTTACTCCTCTTTTATTTTTATATAAAAGTATCTTTACTCATAATGAGTTGGTACTGCACCCAAAAAGTTGGACAAAATATTAAGTTATTTTTTTTGTTTAGTGTTTTTAAACTTTAAAGTCAGTAAATTTTATTACTTTTTAGTGACTTTCATTCCTTATAGTTATTTTTAAATTTTTTTCAAACTATTTAGTCAAGGATTTTTTTAAAAGGCGTAGCCCTTGTTCTTGATTAAATAGGAGGAAAAATCTAAACTGTAAAGGGGAATGAAAGTTTCTTTTTTTCTTTATATTAGTTTCTATTCATTCTTCTGTAAGTTACAGGACTTAATCCACCTAAGTTCAATTTTATTCTCTCTTCATTATAATACTTTATATAATCTATAATGGCTTCTTTTTAATTCATATTTATTCTTAAAAAGTATCTTCGAATCCGTAATATATCTCAGATTTTAAAACTCCAAAAAAGGATTCCATAAATGCGTTATCTACTGATGTTCCTTTTCTAGACATTGATTGTGTAATTCCTTTTACTTTAAGGAATTGTCTATATTCAATATGTTGATATTGCCAACCTTGATCACTATGTAATATCATACCATCGTATCTTTCATTTTTGAAGTTGCGATAACATTTCATGTTGTTCTTCCATGTTAGGTGAAAAATAAAAACACTATACGCTATTATCTCTGCATTATATCCATAAATTATAGGTGCTAAATAAACTCTATCCTCTCAAATCTTGAATTGAGTTACATCTGTATAACATTTTTTTCTATCTTTTTTTATTATTATTTTTTTCATTTTACTAGTTCTTCCTCTAAGTTTCTCTAGTATATTATACCCGTTTTCTTTAAATTTTTGAAATCCAATTACTAAGTAAAGCAGGATTTGGTAATGCGTACTTTAATAAAAGTAGATTTTTATAGAATGTCCTAATATTAAAAACCTCATTGATTATATCTAATTTCAATTCTGGTGGATAGTAATTATTTTTTTCCCCTTGATCAGCACTGTTTCACCATGTAAATCAGCCAATTTTACCATGTACTTCACATTACTAGGATCAATTTCAAACTTTTTAGATAGTTCCTTGTATGAGTATCCTTCTTTCTTAAGTCTATACATCTCTATCCTATTTTCATCTGTTAATTTCATGTAAATGTCAATATAAAAAATGTACAAAAAGTGACAAAATAAAAAAATGTACAATTATTCAAAACTAACATGATTTTTTTAATCGATAAGAATTACCTATAATAGGTACTACATAAGCGTGATGAAGTAGCCTGTCAAGTATAGCTGAAAGCCACTTTATCATCACTAAATAATGTCGCCCATTCAGAAAAAGGAATATTAGATGTGGCTATTATGCTCTTCTTTTTCATAACGTCGGTCTATTAGTTGGAATAATAACCGCTCATCACCTTTTTCTAAAGGTAAATAACCAATTTCGTCTATAATCAGTAATCTATACTTTGAATAGTGTTTTTAATCGCTGCTCTAGCCTATTTTCAGCTAGAGCGGCTTTTTAAATTTGCTATTAAATCATGACATTTTATAAAAATATGTTGAATATCTAGAACTAGCTGCCAATCTTCCAATAGCTGTTGCTAAATGAGTCTTTCCAACACCACTGTTGCCTATAAATATTAAATTTTTTTATTGCTTTCTATAAAAATTTAAGCTAGCTAAGTTTCTTATTTCTAATTCATTTATATCGGAATTAAATGAAAAAAATCAAAAATCATCTAATGACCTGTTATAAGGGAAATTAGCTACTTTAATCATAGATTCTTTTTACATTTTGCTTCTTCACATCTACTTCATAGTCTGTTAGTTTCAATAGAATATCTATTACCGACATTGTTCTATTTTTGAGTTAGTTCTACTATCTCATCTAGTCTGTGGTTAAACTGCTTTTAAATTAAGATATTCTAAATTCTCTTTTTAATCTAGTATAATTAGAATCTATTTGTTATCATTGAACCGTTCTCCTATCATCGCTAGATTTCTTTTTAGTTTGTTCTTTTTAATCTTTTTTTTCATCTATATCATTCCAAGTGTGTTTAACAAATTGCTCATAATGAGCTTCTTTATAATTTAATTTTTTTCTCACTTATTAAATGACTTACTACCAATTTCATGTTATCATATAGGTATAAATAATTATCTTCTACTTGTAGATTTAGTTTCTTACCTATATATTCAATTGGTACTGAATATTGATTGGACTTGTAAGAAATCATTGCTTGTTTATTTACTTTTTACTTGTAGGGTTGTTATTTTTATATCGATTCCTTATTCTCTCATGTGGTAATGATAGTAAGGAATCTTTTTTTCTTTTAGTAAACTTATTATTGGAACCTCTCTTGTTGTTTGATGTACTTGTAGATTCCATCTCATCATTATTTTATTTACCAATTCTACTAATTCTGTATAATCTAACTTACCATTATAAGCATATATTTCATCTAGTAATTTTACTATATTTTTCTACTTTACCTTTTTGTTTGTGGTCTGTACGCTACACATGGTTTCAATTCAAATCCCATCTCTTTTTGCATATTCTTGAAACTTTCCGTTAATTACTCCAGATGTTTTTGATAGTTCGCGCTTTATCCATTGTAGTTTTTCATATTATCACATACAATTACTTTTTGGAACTCCTTCAATATGTTCTAAGCATTCAGTTATACATGAAATTAATACATCTTGATTTCTTGAGAGTGTTACATGGAATATTTTATATCTTGAATATGATAAAACCATACAAAAATACATTTAAAGATAATTTTTTTCTCCATGTTTAGTTATGAATTTCACATCTTCTTTCCAATCTATTTGAGCTTGTTCTCCGGGGGCAGTTTCTACTCTGAGTATAGCTTTAGAACTTTTTATGTGATTTATTTTTTTAAAGTAATCATTGTATTTTTGGATTCTTTAATAAATAGGCTCTAAATGTGGAATAGCTGATATTTAATTCTGTTTGATCTACCAAATATTGCCAAAGTATTCTTTTTGGATTTGAATAGTTGTATAGATTCTTCTCCTAATAATGTATCTAATAATTCAGAGTATTCATCGATTTTTTTGATGGTTTTATTTCTTGTTTGTTTTGTTTTTTTCCTTGGTAATAATGTCTTTTTTTATTGTACGTCTATCTTTCTTTAAAACTCTAGCTAATTCACTAAAGTTAGGTTTCAATCCAATCACCTCCATTTGTTCTCGTAGATTTTTCTAAATCTGATAGTTGAGTTATTTTTTTATATTTTTTTGTTTATTTTTTTAGGTTTAAGTACATATATTTCTCTCTTTCTTTTTATATGTACTATTATAACCTATTTGTACATTTTTATTTTTGTCAAAACTGTACATTCTTATTTTATCATTCTCAAATTTCATAATAAATAGCCCTCAAAAATTTGTCCAAATTTTTGGAGGGCTATTCTGAGTAGATGGTTATTTAGTATAATCTTAAACACGAGTCACCGTCTTTTTAAGTTAGTCGTAATTTTTTTCCAAAGTCACAGACTGAAGAAAAATATTACGACTAATTTATACTACGACTACTATAATTTCTACGAACGTAGTAAGTTAAGAAATTATTAGTAAAAATCAGTGCAAATGGCTCTCTTTTATAAATTCATTTTTAACACAAGTAAAATTTAAACTGAATTATTTAGGAAATTTGAGAAATTATATAGGTGGTTATTCGTAACCTATAACTAGTCTTAAAAATATTTTTTTAAATCACCTCATTTTTTTCTTTGTAACCCATTTTATTTTTCTGATATAATCAAAACTGGAGAGAAGTTAGGGAGTTTAATACTTCCGATAAAGATGGTGGCTACTTCTATATGAAAGGGGATGGTGCTATGCTCGCATACACTAAAAATCTTGAAGAAAGGAGTAGAAAAATGTCTACGTACGAAGCTATCCAACTAATGGTAGATTTTTGCGATTTTTGTAATTGCACTCTTGACCTTAGTTGTAGCTATTGTTACTTATATGATGAAAAAAATAACCATCTTTAAACTTTGGTAGGTTAAGATGGTTATTTCATAACTTAATAACTAAGGTCGCCGTCTTTAAAAACGGTGCCCTCTTTTATGATTTTATTTTTAACACAAATCTAGATTTAAATCAAAAAGTTTTGTTAGATAATATATACAACATCTTATTTTCAGAATTCAATAACTTTAGAAAAACAACAGACCTCAAGATTCAAATGATTTTTTTGGGGAGTGTGAATAAAACTCTGTAAATTCTTTATGTTAACCAAAAATTTACTAGTTTATAATATTTAATTTTATAGATTTAATTACTTTAAGTGGCTTTTTATTCTCTAGAGTCTATTTTTAGATTTTTCAAGGCTTACTTGTCAAAGGATTTTTATAAGGCGAAGCCTTTGTCCTTGACAAGTAAAGACGTAAAAATCTAGACTCATCAAGAGAATTAAAGCTGCTTTATTTTATTTATATCCTATCTTCGTACATTATTTTTTTAACTCTCCATATATTTTGCCCCCAATCTCTTATAGCTCCTGTCCATTTTTTTACTATTCTTTCTATAGCTAGATATAACGCTTTTTCTAATGATACTTTATTCGGAAAGACTGATCGTTTCTTATTCATGCTTCTTAATCTTGAATTTACACTTTCTACTGCATTTGTTGTATATATTACTGTTCTTACTTTTTACACTAAATTTAAATATTGGTGTTATTGCATCCCATTCTGAATACCAGCTATTCATTAGTTTTGGATATTTACTTTCCCATTTATCCGCTACTATATCTAGGTTGTTTTGGGCTTGTTCTTCTGTTGGTGCATTGTATATTGTTTTTAAGTCTGCACACAGCTCTTTATAGTCTTTTGTCGCTACAAACTTTGTTGTATTTCTTATCATATGCACTATACATCTTTGGTATTCTGTTTTTTTGGAAATGCGGCTGATATGGCTTCTTTTTATCCCTGTTAATCCATCTGCACACATTACTAGTATATCTTTTTACTCCTCGATTTTTAAGGTCATTAAATAGGGCTAACCATGTTTTTGCACTTTCATTTGTTCCTATATGCATCGATAATATGTCTTTCTTACCTTCTTGGTTTACTCCTAATGCGATATAGACGGCTTTTTTACCGATAATTCCATTTTCTTTTTACACTAAAGTGCACTGCATCTATATAAACTACTACATAGAGTTCATCTAGTGTTCTTGTTTTCCATTCTTCTATTTTTGGAATTATTTTATCGGTAATATCTGATACTAGTCCTTCTGATATCTCACAGCCATATAGTGTTTTTATTTGTTCTGCGATATCTCTTGTTGTCATCCCTAGTGCGTATAATCCTATTATCTTATTTTTCTATTTCTGAAATGTCTTTTTTTCTCTTTTTGGAACTATCATTGGTTCGAATGTAGAATTTCTATCTTGTGGAACAGCTATTTCTAGGTCTCCATAATTACTTTGAACTCTTTTTTTGCTTTGTATCCATTTCTATAGTTTTCTTTATCACCATGCCCATATTTCTCATACCCTAAGTGACTATTTATCTCTGCTTGTAGTAGTTCTTCTATCGTACCACCTAGTAAGTCCTTTAAGGCGTTTTGTATATCGGCTATGCTCTCTACTCCGTATTCTGACACTAATTGTTTTATTAATTCTTGTTTTTTTGGATCTCTTTTTATTCTTCTTGTCATTTTTTTACCCTCCTAGCTAATTTTAGTTTAACATAGGAAGGGGTATTTTTTTACAGACTTTTTTTCACAGGCTCGATTTTTTTGAGGTCTATTGCTTATAAGTATAACTTTAACTATTTCCCTAATTTAGAAAAATTGGCTTAATAATGCATCAGTATCATTAGCGTTATCACTTTTAATTAATCCTGTGTCTGTTTTTTTCTAAATAAAGCATTAAAAAAATTATTAATTTTTTTCTTCCTTATCTACTTCTTTTTCCATCTTGAATTAATGCTTGATAAAAATCTTGTTAAAAGCCGCCTTTTTGTTCATATTCCATCGACATATGTTGACTTGAAATTATAATTTTAATAATAATTCTTATAATATATATTAGAAAAGATATTAACGCAACATAGATAAAAAGATTTTTGAAATAAATGGTATTTCCTTTTGCCATTTCTTGTACATAATCATGAATTTCGTCAGCAAAATAACCACCCGATACTAACAATCCTACTATAAAAAATCAACAAACCACTCGTCCACCAGCTTGATTTTTTTCCTATATTTAGCTGCTCTCCTCTCCCATAATGTTTCAGGAGCCTCTAACTGCAATTTGCTTTTTGTAAGTCTCTTCTAATGTCTCTATTTGTTTTTTTCTTTATTATCTCTCCACTCATTAATTTTTTTGTCTTAAATTCATCTATTTCATTTTTTTATGTTCATCGAATAAGTTAATGATATCTTTATCTTTTTTTCTTCAATAAGATTAGTTGTTTCTTTAAATTTGTCATTAATTTGAGAATCTATTTTCTCTACTTTTTCACTTACCGGTTTCACAACCTCTTCTTGAAAAATTATTAAAAGGCATTTCTTCTTTTCTTATCTCTTTATTAAAAAAACAAAAAAACGCTGGTAAAAAAAGTTGGAAGCATTTGTGCTGTTTAGATATTGTCCAATATAATTCTTATTTTTTTCAATATAAACATAATTCTTTATAGCAGTAGATAAGTCATCTTTAGCCCAACTATTTAGATAATAATCAATAAATATACGTATCATAGATATTCCATTGTCTTTATCTATTGGACTAGACATCGAAAAAAATTATATACTCTCATATCATTCTGTACGACATTATAATTATTTGAAAAAAATTATAATACATAAAAATCATAGAGTCTATCTTTAGTTAATTCATCTTGTTCCTCCAAATATTTCTTAAGCACTTTAATCTTATCATTTAATCCGTTCCAACTATTTCGAATTTCTTTACACATTTCTGATTTTAAACTCTTTTTCATCCCAATACTTTAAATTAGATTCAACTACACTTTCAAACTCAGAAAATGTTAACTCTTCTTCTTTATAGTCTATACTATAAGAACTAGTAACGATTTTTAAATTTAACACATTTGTCTATAAAAAAATAGCAATCTGTGAACTATTATTTTTTTCGGCATAAATACTCCTTACCTTATTAAAAAAATTCTATCCTTCAATTAACGCTCGTTCTTCTACAGTTATACCATACATATCGTAGACATAACTATCAATAGCATAATCTGTATCTAAGATTTCTTCGTTTAAATTTTTCTATCTTTTCTTTTTAATTCTAATTGCATTTCATAGTTTTTTTATCATTAATTGCTAATTCTAACAATTTATTTAGCTTAGATAATTTTTTTCCTTACTCTCTAACATTTTATCAGCTAGATTAGTAAGATATTCTTCTTGTTCTTGAGTTGGGACTATGATAGGTAGTTTTTTTAAGTATTCTTTATTATATTGAAATCCTGAGCTACTTAAAAATTATTCCAGCATAAAAATGTTTTGTATGCGAACTCAATAAATCTTGAATTTAATAGTGCTAAAAATATACTTTATACTTTCTCCTAACAACATAAATGCTGTCTTATCTATAACAAAACCATCATTATCGAGAAAGAAACTAGCGCCAGTTACTGTTTCACCATAAATAATTTTTTTGATTTTTAAAAATCATTTAAATATGCACAATTTCTTAAATTATATGGTGTTTTCCCTTTATCACTTCTTTTTACTTAATTTTGGTTCAAATGAATTTAAATACTCTTTTTACAAAAAAATATAATCATCTATATTTATCTCTGATATTTTTTTCCATACTAATTTTATAGCCATTATGAACATTAATTAAGTATAAATCTGCATAATTTTTTTGTTAGGGTTATAATACATATGTGACAAAAAAATAAAAAAATAAAAAGAGAACCTGTGTTATACTTAAATCACTACAAATAAATAAACGAGGGTTCTCTATGAAAAAAATATTATAACAGAAGAAATGAAAACACGCAAGCGAGCAGTAGAATATGCAAAAAAATATGACAATAACGCAGCAGCGGCAAGAAAGTATCATACAAGCAGACAACAGATAGCTAGATGGAGAGCTAGATATGATGGCACTGTAGAATCATTGAGGGTAGAAGTACAAGACCCAAAAGTCATCCAAATGCACATAAAGAAGAGGAATTAGAAATAATAAAAAAATGTAATAGAAGATACAGGCATGAAGGCTTGGCAGAAGTATATGTGCAATGCCAAAAGAGAGGATACAGTCGCTCATATGGCTCAATGTGCAAAATGATAAGGAAAAATGAAATTAAATAAAAAAAGGAAAAAGAGAAAAAAAGTTATCCAAAAAAAGCACATGGAAGTCAGAAGAAGCTAGTTATCCTGGAGAAAAGGTACAAATAGACATAAAACACGTACCCGTAGTATGTGTAGGGTGGAATAGTCATGGAAAAAAATACTATCAAATAACAGCGATAGATGAATATACAAGAAAAAGAGTATGTGAGATAGTAGATGAAAAGAGTGTAACAAATACGGCGAAATTTGTATTAAGTTTAGAAGAAAAAAATGGGATTTAAAATAAAAAAACAATACAAACGGACAACGGGAGAGAATTTGTAAATGATAAAGAACAAAAAGCAAAGAGAAAGCAAATTTGAAAAAAAGTATTAAGAGAAAAAAATATAAATTACAAAAGAACAAGACCATATTCGCCATGGCAAAATGGGAAAGTAGAAAAGAAGCCATAGAGAAGATGGAGAGGTTTTTATTCACAAGTATTTAAAACGGAAGAAGAGATGATAAAAAAAGCACATAAGATATATAAATCGAGGTAATAATATAGCAAGAAAAAGTATTGGGATTTAAATCACCGAATCAAATAGCAGAAGGATACAAAGTGAAATAAAAAAAGATAAAAAGAGTGAGGAGAAGTGCTAGGCACTCTGAAAAAAAGCTATTTCGCCGGCATTAAGGTATGTAACAAATTATAAAAAAATATCAAGAGACGCTTACGCTAATACTCTTGACATATTTTTAAATAATTTGTTTTTAAAAAAACTAGGTGAGCGAAAAAAACTTTTTAATCAGAATGTCATTTATTATAGGTTCGTGTCACAAATGTTTGACAACTCTAGATTAAGTATAAATCTGCATAATTTTTTTACTATATCTATTTATATCACGACCTCTTAGTAAAGGTACTAATAGTTCTTTATTTTTTTACGATCTTTTTTTCACTAACTCATTATATTTCTCTTTACCGATTATAAATGCATCATTTAAACCAGTTTTTATTCCATAATTGATTTCTATATTCCAATCTCCAAGTGGTTTACCAATAGTATCTATTTTTTTCTTTTTACTTTTTAATAGCCTGTTATCCAAGAAGAGATATCCATCTTCACTAAAATTACTTTGACTAGTTTCAAATGTTTTATTATCTTCTTCAGTTAAGACTATTTTAACTTGGGTATTTTGACGATTTACTTTTTTTGGTTATTATTATATTAGTGTTAACCTCCGCATCAGAAAAATTGTTTCATACTTCCATGGTCTTCAATTTCAATTATATAATACTGATTTAAAAATTGGCGTATATTAGTACCATACTTTGCTCGAAGCCATTTGTTAGAAGTAATATAACCTAAAAATTCCACCACTTCTTAGAATATTGATTCCTAACTCATAAAAAAATAACAATATAAGTCTGCAGTCCCCATGAAAGTTAAATACTTTTCTTCTAATACATGTTTTACATCTTTTTAATCGTTCTTGTTTTACATACGGTGGATTCCCAATAACTACATCAAAACCACCTTTTGCGAAGACTTCCGAAAAATTCTTCATTAAAAATCAAATTCTGTAATAGAGTTCCCACTCTTAATATTATCATCTAGATTTGTTAAAGGTTTGTCTTTAGTTAATGTTCTAAGCCATAGTGACAATTTACTTATCTCAACACTCTCTGGATTTAAATCAACACCATATAGACATTTGATTAAATATTCATTCTCAAGACTAGCATCATACATTTCATCACCATCGAAAAGTTCTTGCGTACGCCCTTTAAGATCGGCTATACGATCATTAATTTCATCGAGTTCTTTTTTCAAATAATCATACGCTGCGATTAAAAATGCTCCAGAGCCACACGCTGGATCAATAACTTTAATACTTAATACCTTACTACGATATTCACGCCAAAAAGTCAGGTGTTTTTCAGCTTTAGCACTTAAACCACGTTGTGTTTCAATACTTTCATCAGTTAACTCTGGTAATTTTTCATAACCTAATTCAAGTTTTTTATCATTTAGATATTCTCCAATAGATTTTCCGACTATTCCTTGAGTTATTCGACTAGGTGTATAAAACACACCATCTTTCTTTCTCTTACCTTTTTTCTTATCTGTTTCGATACCTAGAGCATCATTTTTTAACTCTTCTAAATCACTAATACTCTGTTCAAAAATACGCCCAAGAATATTCTCATCGACATCAGTCTTGAAATCATAATCTGCAAGTGTTATTAGTTCTGTGAATATAACATCAGCTAACACTAAATCATCTTCATATTTGAACAATCCACCGTTGAATTTATTAATTCCTTTTTTTGCTTATTCCCTTTATCAATATTCCTACACAACATAGTAAATAATTCATGTTTAGTTACATTCTCATTAGAACTAAGTACCATAGTTTTATAACTGTTTGCTGGTATTATATTCTTATCCTCACAAAAAAAGCTATAAATAAAAAAATCTATCTAAAAAGTTTCTGAGATTTTTTTCGATAAGAACATCAGCATTATATGTTCTATTATCTTCTATAACCTGTGAAACTATTTTACTTCGTATTGTTTTTATACTTAGTATAAAAATTCACGTTCTATTTTTTTTCTTCTTCTTTGATTTTTTTAAATCTATTAAATTATCTAGTTTTTCTATCAAGAATATTTTCTTTTTGATAATAAATACAAGAATCTTTTGAATTCAAAAATCATCTTCAAGGTCTTCAATATAGAATCTCTCATATTGATTTTCATCATTCTTATCGTATAGACGAATTTCATTGAAATTACTTATTAAAACCCAACGACAATTTCCACCAAATTTAGGAGCATATCCAAATCCTTGCTCAACGGGTGTTCTTTTTATCACCTACACGATTTTTGTTTTTTTATCTAAATCATAGTATTTAAAAATCTTTTTAACTCAACTACAGCCATAACTTTAGATTCATCAGAGGTAAATTCTCCTAAAAACTATGTCAGGCTTCTGTCCATCTATATCGGTTTTTCTTTCTAATTCATATTCCCAAGTTTCGTTAAAAAAACTGTTTTTTTATATCCTAGAGTTTTCTCAAAAAAACCTCAGTAGCAAATCTAGCTTGAAGCTGTTCTTCATTGTGATCTTTTTATTTTTTTCCTGATTTAATGAAATTAATAAAATCTTGTATCTTCGCTTTTTTTCTCCGATAGTTCCTCTTTACTAATTTCAAAACTCTCTAACTTATATTCAATAAAAACTTTCCTTAAATATTCTATTATACTTTTTTTCTTATTCTATTCATGTCGTATTTCTAAATAACCTTTCAACTAACTAATTCAAGTTAATTTAATTATTCCCTTCCTTCGCTACTTTTACAATATCTATTACGTTTACTATTATATCATATTTTCTGTACATAAAAAAGACGAGGTGACTCGACAAAATCTTGTTTCTACGAAATCACGATTTTTGAGTCACTTCCTCTCTCAATTCTCTTAACCTAGCAATTCTTCATATAACTTCTTATCTAAATCTTTAAACACATTAAATACTACTTTTAAATCAGCATTAGGGTTTTCTCTAAAGAATTTCTTAACCTCAGCTACCGCTATTTCAGCAGCAAGGTCATTTGGAAATCTAAATTCTCCCGTACTTATACAGCAAAAAGCAATACCCTTAAGATTGTTCTCCAAAGCTAATTTTAAAGAATTTCTATAACATGATGCTAGAAGTTTCTTATCATCTCTTCAACAACTCGATATATTATTGGTCCAACTGTATGAATAACATGTTTAGCAGGCAGATTATATCCCGCTGTTATCTTAGCTTTCCCTATTTTTTCAAAACTTCCTTGTGCTTTTATAATATCATCGCATTCTTTTCTGAGTTGTAATCCTGCTTGCGAGTGTATAGCATTGTCGATACATCTATGTAGCGGAATTAAACATCCTAATAAAGCTTTGTTCGCTGCATTGACTATAGCATCTACTTCCAATGTAGTAATATCACCTTGCCAAAGGTAAATATTCTCATCAATTTCAGTTAAATCTTCTAACCTTGTTATTCCTTTAACTTTTAGAACTCCTTGCAAGTACTCATTTTGAACTTCATAAAATTCACTCGGTAGCTCCGACACTTTCCATGTGTTCATCAGTGTTCTAAATAAATCTTTCTTTTCTTTTTCCGTTTCTGGTATTTCTATTTCTGAATTTAGTGTTTTTATTAAAAAAATCTAGTTTTTCCATGTTCTAAATGCTTCCTCCATGTCACTTATTTTTTTATTATATACCCTACTCAGATACATGTCTATTATAAAAGTCACACTATAATTTTTTTATAGACTTAGTAGGCAACTCTAAATTTTTAAAAAAATGTTATATGAGAACTCATTTACACAGTGATTTATTGATATAAAAATTCGACTTCAAAAAGCCGGGTTTAAATCCTAACTTATGAAGTCGATACATTTTTATTTTATTTTTATTTTTTTGTTTACGACGTTTTTACATAAACAATTAATCCTACTAAGGCTAGAACTGCTATTCCAGCGTAAGCTGTCGCATTATTATCTAATCCTGTTTTTTTGCTAATAGTGAATTAGATTTTTGAAACTTTTTCCGAAATCTTCATCTACATTAAATGTATTTTCCTTCTTAGCTTCTTTTTCCAACAAAAACCACCTAGAATATCTTTTATTGATTTTTTTATAGACTTTTTTTCTCAGCTTCTTTTAATGCTTCTAATGCTTTATCTACTTCTTCTTGAGTAGCAGTTGCTGAAGCTAATAGTTCTTGTGCTTTTTTTGAACTGCATCTAAATAAGCTTTCTTATCTTCTGAACTTGCACTTTCAAAACTATCTTTCTCTTTAACCTCTGCTAAATGACTTAATTGTTCATTTAGTTTTTTTCTTATCTACTTTCGGTGTTTCTGATTGAGGTTTATTTCCTTCTCCTCTTGGAGTTTCAGTCGCTGGTCTTGGCTCTTCTTTTTGGTGTTTCAGCCACTGGTTTTGATTCTTCTTTCTTAGGTTCTCCAACTGCTGGTTTTGGCTTCTCTTTTTGGTGTTTCGGCTGCTGGTTTCGGCTCTTCTTTTTGGTGCCTCAGTCGCTGGATTTGCCTCCTCTTTCTTAGGAGTTTCAGTCGCTGATTTTTGACTCCTCTTTCTTAGACTCTTCAGCAGCTGGCTTCGGGACTTCTACTTCTTTACCGTCAAGAGTATTTTTCAGCTTGTTGTAATTTTTTTCTAACACTGCTTTTAACTTCTTCTACAGTTGCATCTTTGTTATCAAGAACTGTTGTCGCTTCTTTTATAACATTTACGAAGTTATCTTTTTTATCTTGTCCTGCATTTTTGAATTTAACCTCAGTTTGAAGTTTTTCAGTTTCTTTTAATTTTTCGATTAATTTAGCTTTATCTACTTCTTTTTTTACTTCTGGTTGTTGTGAATTAGCTAATGTTACTTTAGCTTCATTTAGACTTGCTACTGCACTGTTTACTTCCTCTTGAGTTGCATTTTCGTTTTCAAGAACTTTCTTAGCTGCCTCTAATGCTTTATTATATACATCTTTAGCTTCGATAGTAGCATTTTTATACTCTTTAGTTTCATCTAACGCTTTGTCCGCTTCTATTGCTTTTTGAAGCTCTACTTTATTCACTTCCGCTTTTTTCTCAACTGGAGCATTTTTTGGAGTTAATGCCACGAAGTTACTGAAGCTATCAGTAGTAAACGTAAGTTTACCATCTGCATAATTAACACTGTTTACAGCTGTTAATTTACCATCTTTTCGTGGAAGAATCTTTCTGGCGCTTTCAATAAATCTAAAGTTACCGCTCTATCACCAGGAACTTTAACTTCTTTTCCTGTTGGATCTACAATATGAATATCAAAATATTCAACATCATATTTACTTAAATCTACATTACCTTCTGTTAATTGTTTTTGAATATTTGCTTTTTTTCTTCTGCAGTTGGTTCTGTTACGACAAGTTTGTAATTATTATAAAGTTTTTTTTCTCAGTGAAATCTACTGTACCTTGTGCTTTAGAGTTCTCAGTAGTTCCTACACTTGCTACTTTTTCTGCAACATTCAGAACAACTTGTTTTTTATTATGCCCATCTTTTACTACTAATTCAAAATTGTTTTTCTGCTGGAGTATATCCTTCAGGTGTCACTATTTGAATTGTATATGTTCCATTTTCTAAGTTTTTTTCTGGAAGGCATTTTTTTCCATATAAACTTTTTGGAAGTAATACTTTTGTGCCATCTTGAGCTACTGCATAAACTTTTTGTTCCTGCTGGAACTTGTTTATCGAAACTGATTTCTGTAGCATTTCTGCTAATTTCATCTACCCTGAATTCAACCTCTTTTTGTTGGTTTTTCTTTAGTTATTTCGAAGTCAACTTTTTGATGGTGTAAGTAGTTTGTACTCTCCATCTACCATTACTACTTCAACAGTGTATTTTTCCGAATGGTAATGCTTGGTATGTACGTTTATTTCTAGAAGTCTTCCCCTACGATTTCACCTTTTTCATTAGTGATCTTGTAACGCAGACGACGTGAATTGTTTCCAGTTCCATCACCTTTCTTAACTTCTACTTCTAGGCTTCCTTTACCATTACCTTCAACATTTGATAAATTAATACTATCCTTGTTATCCGCAAAATCTTTCACTTCAAAAAGTAAGATCTTTTAATTCTACACCTTCTGGAATTGTGTAACTTCCATCTTCATTTGCTGCAATAGTATTTTTTTACCGTAGCTTAATTTTTTTGTAGAATATTCCACTTCCATCTTCTAGTACTGGATATGGTGTGAATTTACGAGTTGCTTCGTCATAGTAACCACCGTTAGCACCTGTGATTTTCGGAGCTTTTCTATCGATTACTACATTGAACGTTGTCTCTTGCATATCTGCACCACTTACTGCTGCGCTATAAGAAACTACATATTGATATTCTCCATCCGGAAGAGGGTTACCGTTATTGTCAACACCTTTCCAGTTTGTCATAGTTAATGATGTGTATTTTTTACTTGTGTTGTTGTAAAAGTTTTTATTACCAGAACCATTTCCATTTTGGTAAAGTGGGTTTTTACGTTCTACATCATCCTTAGCATATACTGAAAGTTTTAAGTTTTCGAAGTTACGATAGAATACCCCTCTCATTCCTATTTCATCATAATTCTCATCACCATTTGGTGAAAAGAAAATTTTATCAGTAAAGAATCTTTCACCAGTAACAGGATTTACATATGCTCCTGCTAGTGTTCTCTTATCTTTTTTATCTTCTTTATAAGTTGTTAATACTCCTGTGAAGTTCATTTCTGTTAATGAATCCCAGTTATTAGGGTTTGAAGTATAACCATACTCATATGTTGGTTTTTCTCCATTTTTCATAGAATATATTGGTTTTTCTAGTACAGGTAGATTTTGGAACTGACCTTTAAATCCTACAAATGGAATATTAGCTTTTAATGCACTTTCTTCATCATAGAAAGTTACAAACCCTTCTAGATAGTATCCATTAGTAAATACTTTTTCTAGTTCTTCTTTGAAGTTCGTAGCATCAACTGTGATTTCTACTTCTTTTTCACCTTTCGCTGGAACTTCTACACTAGCCCAATCAGTTGTCACTAACTTCTTAGGTGTCATCGTAAGTTTTCCACTCCAATCAACTCCAGCATCTTCACCATAATAATTATCTGTAGTTAGGTGAGCTGCATATTGTAAGTTTTGAGCTTTATCTGATAGATTGTGTAATACTAATTTAAAAGTAAATTTATCTCCAACATTTCCTAGAGAAACACTTCCGTAGTTGTTTTCTCCAGTCACATAAAGATCTCCATATGCTGCTTTATTCGCATCGATTAGCCCTGCACCTTGAAGACGTGGTGATCTATATGCTGTTGTGTAACCATCAGAGTATACCTGAGGACTTGCTGTACTCATGATTAATCTCTTCGCTAATCCTTGAATTTCTTCTGCACTTAAGTTCAGGGAATCTTTCTGATAATACTTGTTTCACAAGAGTTATAGCTCCCGCAACGTGTGGTGAAGCCATACTTGTTCCACTATCTAGACCATATCTTCCATCATTATAAGATGATAGTATATCTCCTCCTGGTGCTGTTACGTCCGGTTTTAAGTATCCATCAACACTCATTCCCCAACCAGTAGATTCATCAAATTCACCTTTTTTAGGATTATCTTGTTTATCCCATGTTCCATTGAATGTTATTTTTATATTCTCCTTCATGAGTAGAAAGTTCATTACCAAATTTATAGTATGTTGTTACTACAGGGAAATCTTTATCTTGACCATTTAACGTTAAGTTGTAGATTGTGTCTCCTTCATTGAAGTAGATTACCGCTCCAGCTGCTCCGTACTGTTTAGCTAATTTAACTTTTTCTTCAAAGCTATTACCACCACGTTGAATAAGGGCGATTTTCCCAGTTAAATCTTTGTCAGCATAGTTTTCTGCTTTACCAACTCCAACATATACATAGTCATATGCTTTTTTCTCAAATTGTTTAGTATAACTAAAAATTGGCATTTTTCCATTATCAAAATCAGCATTATCTTTAAGCTGCTCAATATTCGCTATTTCTCTGTTAAGAACACTATTACTTATATTCGCTACAGAAATCGCATCTTCAGAAACCGATGGTCTTCCTACAGTTCCATAATCAGGATTAGCTGCACTTGGATTTGTTTGTCCACTAGCAAAGAATGCATTATTCCCTGCCGCTGCGACTATATTAACCCCAGCTTTTTTCGCGACATCCATTGCACGAACTAAACCATCACCCACTTCTACTACTGAACCAGCTGGTGAACCTAAACTTAGATTTATAGTATCTGCACCTAATTTAATAGCATCTTCTATAGCTTTTGTATAAATATAAGACTCTGTTCCAGCATTTTTAGTATCTGAGAATACACGCATAAAAATTAACTGTGCTTCAGGTGCTATACCTGTTACGTAATCACCATTTGTGAATTTCTCCTTAGGGATTACCTACTGTAGTCCCAGCAACGTGCATCCCATGTGATTTATATGCACTTTTGTTTAATATCATTATTCCAGTCGTTATAGTTAAATGCAAATGGTAATTTTTCACTATACCACTTACCGTAGTCTATACCTGCTTCTTTTTTTATTTTTTTCAATTTCTTCTTTAGATTTGTATTTAGATTTTGAATTATCTGATAATCTAAGCACTGGATGATTAGGATCAAGTCCAGAATCTAATACAGCGACAACTTTTCCTTGTCCTCTGTATCCTTTATTCCAAAGAGGTTGTATATTAATAAGATTATAACTGTCTAAAGCTTTAGAAAAATCATTAGCTTCCATGCTTTCTTTCTTCTCTTCTTCACTTGCTACATTTTCTGGTTTTATTGTAGCTAACACTCATTTCAACAGTATCTACAAAGTCTAACTCTTGAATTTTTTTAGCATTCGAAAATGTAGTTTCTAAAGGCAAAACCATTCATCAATGTATCGTACTCAAACAGTTTTTCATACTCAATACCTTTATCTTTAATATCTTTTAATGCCTTTTCTCTAGGTGCTTTTGTTGATTCTGTAACTTCTTTAATTCCTTCTTTGGTTTTTAACTTGTTAGGATCAACATCACCTTTTAACTTAACAATAACTTTTACCTTATCATCATTCTGGAACTTATGTTCTTCACTTTTTGAAACATTTGATAGCTCGTCTTTTTTTCTTCTTGAGCTAGTGTTATCTTTGATGGTACTCCATAATTAAATGTACTGATATTTCCTAGTAGTAATGCTGCACTTAGCACACTTACTGCTGTTTTCTTAGTCAGCGTCATTTCTTCATCTCCTATCTTTTTTTAAGTATATTTAAAAGCATATTTCTATATTTTAACATAAAATTTCTGAAAAATCAAAAATTAATATTCAGATATACAAGTAAAATTAACTAATAGATATAATGTTTTTTTAATTATTCCTTATTATTTTCTAATAGGCTCAATATCAGTTAACCTATTTTTTTAATACCTCATCCTTTAATTTTTCCAAACTGTACTAAAGTGTGATAAAATAGAAACTAATTAAAAAAATATAGTTATGGCGGAGGTAGAATGAAATATTTAACTAGTGAAGAAATAACTAAAAGCAAAAATATTAGTGAAATAAAACCTTATAAAAACTACAAAAAGAAATTATCTTTTCTAATATTTTTACTTTTTTTCAATGCTATGAACTTGGTCTTAGCAGCATTTATAGCCACGACACTTAAATTTGAAAAATATGTTGTTTTTAGGTGTAATTACTATAAATACTGCAATTGGTATTTTTTTCAAGAAGTTCGTTCAAAAAAATACCCTTGAGAAGCTCAGTTTACTAGGTAGAAGTAAATACCGAGTAAATCGTGATAATGAAATAAAAAAATATAGATTCTGAAGAAATAGTCCTTGGAGAATATTTACACTTAAATCTCGGTGATCAGATTCCTGTTGATGCCCAAATCATCGAAGGTAGTATCGAGGTTGATGAATCACTATTAACTGGTGAAAGTGACAATATCTTTAAGACTACTGGTGATAAAGTAATGAGTGGTAGTAACGTAGTTAGTGGTAGTTGTTTAGTAAGGGCTATTGCTGTCGGAGAGGATAGCTATATTAATAAACTTGCTAAAAAGTACTAAAGAATTTAAAAAAATACCCATCTAAACTTCGTGACTATATGGATAAAATCTTAAAAGTTATATCTATTCTATTAGTACCTGTCGCAATTATGTTATATATGCGTGGTGCTAGTCTTGGACGTGGTTATGTAGAAATCGTTCTACGTAGTGCTGGAGCCTTAGTAGGTATGATTCCTGAAGGTTTAATCCTTCTTGTCAGCGTCTCTCTTGCAGTTGCTGCGATGAAACTTGCTAAAAAGAAAGTTCTAGTTCAAGAATTATACTGCGTGGAAACTCTTGCTAGAGTTGATGTTCTTTGTTTCGATAAAACAGGAACTATCACTACAGGTAATATGAATGTTGTAGAAATTAATAACGAAGTTGCAGAAAAAAATTATCAAGCTATCTTGCGTATTTCGATGATGAAAATGCGACATCTAGAGCTTTAAAAAAATCATTTAACATGTGAAAAAAACAGTGGGATATAGAGGAATTAGGAGCCTTTTTCTAGTAAAAATAAATATTCATTTATAAAAGCTAAAAAAATGGTGGAACATATTTCTTCGGGGCATATGAATTTTTAGGTTTCTTAGATAAAAATGGATAAGTATTACGAAAATCTAAAAAGAAGGTTATCGAATTTTATCGCTAGCCTATACTGAAGACAGTACAAACGTCCCTACTAATATGAAACTTGTAGGTCATGTAGTTCTATCAGATGAAATAAAAGAAAACACAAAAGAAACATTCAAATACTTTGAATCACAAGGTGTTGAAGTGAAGATAATCAGCGGGGATAACCATATAGCTGTTTACGGTGCAGCTAAAAAAGCTGGTTTCAAAGAAGATGCTAAGGCTATCGATATGACTAAAGTAACTGACGAGAATTTCGAAAAAAACTGTTCTTGAGAATGATATTTTTCGGACGTGTTACTCCCGAACAAAAACAAAGAATGGTATCCGTATTACAAAAAGCCGGTAAGACTGTCGCTATGAGTGGTGACGGTGTTAACGATGTTCTTGCCCTTAAAAAGGCTGATATTAGTTTTGCTATGAATGGTGCCACCAGCGCTGCAAAAAGCGTATCAAACATCGTATTTTTAACAGATGACTTTGGAGTATTCTACGATATACTTATGGAAGGACGTCGTGTTATTAATAACATTCAAAAGGTAGCTTCTCTATTCCTAACAAAGACATTCTTCTCGATTGTCTTCTCAATACTTAGTGTAATCTTCGCCTTGGAGTTTGCATTTATACCGATTCAATTTACGATAATTTCAGCGATAACAATCGGTATTCCATCCTTCTTCCTAACTTTTGAAGCGAATAAAGAAAAAGTAAGCAATAACTTTATGAAGGACATATTGACAAACGCTACAATCGGTGGTGGTATTTTAGTAGCTACAGTACTACTGACAAACTTTACCATCACAGATAATTCACAAGCGAAATTCATCTGTTTCCTTCTTGCGTTAATAAATGGATTATGCATGGTTGCCAAAGTCAGCTTACCTCTTAACAAATATAAAGTTGCACTACTTTCTATGTTAAGTATCGCTGCGATTATAGGTGTGGGAGTTAATATATTTATCTTGAAAAAAACCACTTTTGCACCATTAGTATTTTCTCAAGTAATTTATATAATTGCTCTTGCAATAGTAATCTCAACAGTCCACTTCTTTACGAGAAGAAAAAAATCAAATAAAAAATAGAAGATATCAGAAGGGGACTGTGATTCGACCCCAAAAGTCATAAATTTTTAAAAAAAGTGTATATGATAACTCATAGACGCAGTGGTTTATTGATATCTAAATTCGCTTTATGAAAAGCTTTTTAGATATCTAATAAACTAGTGCGGGAGTGACTCAACAAAATCGATTTCTACGAAATCACGATTTTTTTGAGTCACTCCCTAACATCTATTTTTCATACTTTTCTCTGATATCTTTTTTTATTTATTTTTTTCAACGAATATCTTCTATCCTTATTTTCTCCATGAGATTCTAATAGCTCATACTCAACAAATTTTTGAAATATATCTTCTAACAGTTGGCTTTAGACTTTTTCGATTAATTCACAAGCTATTGCCACAGTAATATACTTCTCATTTTTCAAAGTATTCTTTTTATTTTTTTAAAAAAACATCCTGTTCTGCTTTTAGACAGTTCTTTTTATCTTATCATCAGGTTCCTTATATGCTAGTAACGTTTCTAATATGACACCTAACATAAATTCAATGAATACTGTTGAATTATTGTTTCTGTCTGCCTGCACTAAAACCTTATAATATCGCTGTTGATTTTCATATATTATAGTTTCAATTGGAATCCAACTAAATAATGGATTCCAATTAGCTAAAATAACATTTTGCCATAACCTTCCCATTCTACCATTTCCATCTTCAAAAGGGTGAATCATCTCTATTTCATAGTGAAATACACAACTCTTTACAAGTTCTGGAGTATCATCTTTACGTCCCCAGTCAAATAATTCTCCCATTAGATGACCAATAAACTGAGGTCTTGCTCCTAGATGAACCATATTCCCCTGTTCATCAAAAATCCCTACATCTGAATTCCTATATTTTCCAGATTGTCCCACTATTTCTGTAGTTAATAATTTATGAGCGAGTAAAAAAATCTTTCTCACTATATGGATTCAAGTTCAATATTTTTTTCATATGCTTCATATGCATTTTTTTACTTCTTTTAATTTCCTTTGGATCTCCCAGAACTCTCTTTCCATCGATAATTGCTGTAATCTGTTCTATTGATAAACTATTATTCTCAATCGCTAAAGATGAGTGGATAGACTTGATTCTATTTTTCTTTTCTTAGATACAAATTTTTCTTTGTTTCTATTTCAAGATTACCTAATACTTTAGAAATCTCTATAAGATAATTAAGAATTGTACTCGTAATGGTAAATGGTGGTTTCATAGCATTCTCCTATCAAGTTCTTTTTTTATTATTATATCATAAATAACAATTTATCGCTCACTTATCGCTCATTTATCGCTCGTTTTTTTGAGTATGAGCATTCACTGAACGTTACTATAATAGTACTCCAAAAGAGTGTAACAAAACCCTAGACTTGGTTAGTTCCAAATCTAGGGTTTCTTTATTATTCTTCGTCTGAAGATTTATCCTCGTTTGAGTCAGTTTTTTTCTTTTTCTACTTCAGCCTCTTCTTGAGCTTTTTCTCAGCTTCTTCTTTGGCTTTACGAGCCTGTTCTTCGTAATATTTCTTATTAACTACTTTATCTAGTTGTTCTGCTTCTCTTTCATCTAAGTCTTTTGGCATTTTTCCAAATTGGTAAAGAGCAACGATTTCTTTTCTATCGATTGTTTCAACTTCGATAAGAGTTTGTGCAATAAGTTCTAATTGTTCTCTGTGAGTTTTCAATAATGTGAAGAACTTTTGAGTAACATTCATTAATAATTTTACGAACTTCTTTATCGATTTCTTTCAGCATTTCTTCTGAGTAGTTACCGATACTTGAAAGTTGACGTCCACCGTATGGATCATGGAATGGAGCTTGCATTGGACCTACAGCTTCACTCATACCGTATTCTGTAACCATCGCACGAGCAATAGCTGTTACACGTTCGAAGTCGTTATGAGCTCCTGTAGATACTTCATTAAAGAAGATTTGCTCTGCAGCACGTCCACCAAGTAATCCACAGATTTTGTCGATTAAATCTGTACGAGTTTGGAAGTATTTTTCTTCTTCCGGAATCATTAAGTTATATCCACCAGCATCACCACGTGGGATAATAGTAACTTTTTGCACTTTATCAGCACTATCAAGTACCATACCTACGATTGCGTGACCTGCTTCGTGGTAAGCTACTAAACGTTTTTCTTTTGGAGTATATACTCTACTACGTTTAGCTGGACCACCAATTACTCTGTCCATAGCTTCATCTAGATCTTCTTTATCAATACTAGATTTGTTTTCACGAGCTGCTAATAACGCTGCTTCGTTAAGAATATTAGCAAGGTCAGCACCAGAGAATCCTGGAGTTTTTTCTGCTAATGAACGAAGTTCAACACCTTTAGCTAGTGGTTTATTTTTAGCATGTACTTTAAGAATAGCTTCACGACCTTTTACATCAGGTGTAGAAACTTTAATTTGTCTGTCGAAACGACCTGGTCTTCTAAGGGCGTTATCTAATACGTCAGCACGGTTAGTAGCTGCAATTACGATAATACCTTTTTCACCATCGAATCCATCCATTTCAACAAGAAGTTGGTTAAGAGTTTGTTCACGTTCGTCATTTCCTCCACCTACTCCGCTTCCACGTTTACGTCCTACAGCATCAATCTCATCTATGAAAATGATACATGGCGCATTTTTTTCAGCTTCTTTGAATAGATCACGAACACGACTAGCCCCAACCCCTACGAACATTTCAACGAAGTCAGATCCTGAGATTGAGAAGAATGGTACTTTCGCCTCACCAGCCACAGCACGAGCTAGTAAAGTTTTACCAGTTCCCGGAGGTCCCTCAAGTAGGACACCTTTAGGGATTCTAGCACCCATCTTAGTGAATTTACGGTGATCTTTTAAGAACTCAACCATTTCTGCAAGTTCTTGTTTTTCTTCATCAGCTCCAGCTACATCAGCGAATGTAACTTTTGCTTCTCCACCATCGATTTTTTTAGCTTTAGATTTTTGGAAGCTCATTACTTTGCCTCCACCGCCACCTTGCATTTGTGACATAAAGAAAACTAATAGTCCCATCATTAAGATAAATGGAATAATATTACCTAAGAATGATAGAATTGCTCCAGTTTTTTCAGCTGGTTTATATTCTACTACACTTAGCTTTCCATCTTTAGCTTTTTCATTAATTTGTTTTTGTACTTCAGAATCAGATGCTGCAACTACACTCTCAAAGTTCTTATTACCATCTGTGTAAGTACCTTTAACATTGTAGTTTTCATCTTTTCTTTGTAGACTTATTTCTTTAACTTTGTCATCCTTAATAGTCTGAACAAGTTTAGCATAGTCTATTTTTTCAGTTGTCCCAGGTAAGTCTTGTTGCCAATAAGCAAATAATCCAATCGCAATAACGATTAACGCAAGCATACCAAGGATAGGGTTTTGCCTTTTTTTATTATTCATATAGACAATCTTCCTCCTATCATTTTTTTCTAAACATAATTTATTTTACCATATGTAACTAAAGTTTGACTAATATTTTGACCTTTTTTTGATTAAAAATATTATTATGAATAAATTTCTTCTTTTAGAACACCGATATAAGGTAAGTTTCTATATCTCTCATCATAGTCTAAACCAAACCCTACTAGGAATTCATTTGGTGAAACTATTCCGATATAGTCAGCTTCAACATCAACTACACGAGTTTCAGGTTTATCTACTAGTGAAGCACATGCTACAGAAGCAACATTTTCTTCCTTTTTAGGGTTTTCAATAAGAGCTTTAAGAGTTCTTCCTGTATCTACGATGTCTTCAACGATAATTACGTGACGACCTTCGATATCCATTCCACAATCTTTTTTTGATTTTAATTACACCAGAAGATTCAGTTCCTCCGTGATAACTAGACACATCCATGAAGTCAGTAACTACATGAATATCAATATGCTTTTATAAGTTCTGCCATAAAAGGTAATGCACCTTTTAATGTACAAATTAGAACAGGACATTTATCTTTATAATCCTCTTCAATTTGTTTAGCGATTCTTTTTACTAGCAACTACGATTTCCTCGTGTGTAAATAGAACTTTCTCGATATCTTTTAATAAATTTTCCACTGTTTTATCCTTTCATGTTTATATAATAATCATATTTTTTTATTTTTTTGTTGACTTTAGTATTTATTCCTAAAACTCCTAAAACCCCATCTTTATTGCGAATTACTGGAAGTTTATCTCTAAGTTCTTTAGGGATTTTTTTCATCGATAAAAAGACGGGAAAGTTTTTTTTACTAACTTTACCTCTTTGAATCCTATCTCCATCCCTCTTAGTAGTAACTACAAGCGGCAAATCTTCCCTGTTAAATCCTACTTCAGATGAGTTATTCATTGTCGTTATTAGAAAATTACTCTGATGAAACGTATAAACTTTATTTATATCCACTTCATCTATTATTAATTCTATCCTATCATTATAACATTTTTTTGATTTTATGAATATAAATACTATTATATTCGCTAATTATTTTTAAATTATTTTTTTCAAATCATAACTTTTTATTGTTATTTCTGTTTTTTTAAGTCATCTATTATTGTAAATAGGGCTCTTTGTTTCACATCAAAAATACCAAAAATTATTTGCTAATATATCTCTTAGTAAAAAAATAAACTTCTTCTTTAGTATTTTTTTAATAGCTTTTCTTTGTTTAATTCAACCTTACCTTCTTCTTCAGAAATTACATAGTCATTTTTAGCTTCTAATACTTTGTTTTTTTAGCTCCGTATTAATATTTTGATAATAACTAGAAAAAAATTAATCAGATTATCAAAACTTGCAGCATTTACATCGTTCAACAATGGTACAATGTTGTGCCTTATATTATTTCTAGTGTAGTCAGTATCGAAGTTTGTTGAATCAACGTAGTATTTCAAGTTATTTTTTTGTCAGCATACTGCTCAAGATCAATTTTTTTAATATATTTAATAACGGACGATAAACTTCTAAGTTTCCGATAGTAGTCTGCTCTTCTATCATCAAATTATAATCCATACTACGTCCGCTAAGCAGTCTCATAAGAATATTTTCTACCTGATCATTTTTGTGATGAGCAGTTATTAACTTCACTCCACCTTCTAACGAAGACATCTCCTCAAATGCTTCGTAACGTAATTTTCTTGCGAGCATTTCCTCTGATGTGTGGCTATCCCTTACTAAATCATTCATATTTAGCTCTTTTTTTATAAAATTTCACGTTATAGTTTTTAACAAAAATTCTCTACAAATTCAGCTTCTTCGTAAGACTCTTCTCTTAGTCCATGATTTATGTGAAATGCCACTAGTTCCTTATAACTTTCTTTTATACTTCGTTACAAGCAGATGAAATAAAAACTATAGAATCTACTCCTCCTGACAGACCTAGTGCTATTTTTATCAGTTTTTTTGCCATAAAAGATTAATGTCCATCTAGATAACCTCTCTCTTGAAGATCTTTCTTGATTTTTCTCAAACTTATCTTCAGCTTGCTTCGTTGTCGAGATTATATTTTCTAGTAGTCCTTCTGGTGCTGGTGGAATTTCTTTTTTTCTCTTCTTTTTTTCCTCAGACAGCTCAGTAATATTACTCTTCTTACCTTTTCCCTACAGAAATCTTCATATTCCCTATAAATTGAAGTTTTTTTCAAATCTTTTTAGAGTTTTTTTGTCTCTTGCTTAGGAACTTCTTTTTTTCTTCCTGTACTTCCTGCTTTTTCTGAGCCTCTGGTTGCTCTTTTGACTTCTTTTTTTACTCGGTGTCTTCAATTTATTTTTTTCTTTTTATTCTGTTTTTTTCTTTAGAGTTTTTCTCTACTTTTTTCTTCTCACCTTCAGCTTGTTTTAACTCTTTTTGTGTTAAGATCACTAAAGAATCCTTCGTACTTTTCTCCTCTGCTTTAATAACAAAGCCAACAGAAAAAAATCTCCTCTAGCTTCTTCTTTTTTTCCAATAAACATATTTTTCTTTTTGGTAAAAATGCATCTAGACCATTTTCTAGTTTTATATACAGTCCTTTACTTTCAACCTTTGTTACCTTACCTGAAACTTTACTCATTCAATCACCTCGCTATCAACTTAGATATAAACTATATAATCTCAATAGTTCAAACCTCTTAAATCATTCCTATTTGTTTCACTTAAATATTATACCACACTCTATTCATCTATTGAAATATCAAAGACAATTCAAAGCTATATCCTCAAAAATATTAATCTGTATCATTAAGTAACAATTGATTAATATAAATTTTTTTAATATTACTATAAAAATACAATTAGTAAATTTTGTGTAAATCCATTATAATTAAAAGTGTAGAAATCGTTTTCAATAATACAAAAATTTAAGGAGTGATAAATTATGAAAATTGTTAAACAAGGACCATTTACATTCGAAGATTCAATAAAGAAACCAGCTGAATTGTTTCCTATGTATCAAGTTCTAAACGAAGATGGTGGAAGTTACTAATCCAGATTTGTTTCCTGATATTAGTGATGAAAAACTAGTGGAATTAATGAAAGTTCTAGTTTTTCGGTAGAACATATGACGAGAGAGTAATTATTTTAAATAGACAAGGGGCTCTAGGTAACTATCCACCTGCTGGTGGTCAAGAAGCTAGTCAATTAGCGACAACGTTCGCCCTTGAAAAAAATGATTTTCTTGTTCCTACCTACCGCGATATCCCTCCACTACTTATTCACGGCTTAACAATAGAACAAGCTTTTTTATGGTATAAAGGTCATTTAAAAAGCTAACCAATATCCTGAATCATTATGCGCCTTCTCTCCTCAAGTTATTGTTGGTGGACAGATGCCACATGCTGCTGGTGTTGCTTTTGGAAAACGCCTAAAAGGTGAAAAAAATGTTGTACTAGCATTTTGTGGAGATGGTGGATCTTCTCAAGGGGACTTCTATGAAGGATTAAATTTTGCTGGAGTGTATAATGCTCCTTTAATTACTATTTTGCAAAATAACGGTTATGGTATCTCTACTCCTATATCTAAACAGACTAAGTCAATTACACTAGCACAAAAAGGGGTTGCTGCTGGTATCGCTAGTATAAAAGTAGATGGTATGGATCCATTGGCAATGTATGCCGCTGTATCTAAAGCACGTGAATATGCAATTGAACATGGACCTGTTCTAATCGAAGCATTTACTTATCGTCTAGGACCACACACTATGTCAGATGACCCAACTCGTTATCGTACTGATGAAGAAGTATCATCATGGCAGAAAAAAAGATCCACTAATTCGATTAAGAAAAATATCTTGAGAAAAAAAGGATTATGGAATAGCGAAATAGAAGAAGAAACAATCGATGATGTAAAACGTCAAATTAAAGAAGCGATGGTTGCAATAAACAAAGCTGAAAAACAAAAAGTTTCAACATTTTTAGAAAATATGTTTGAAATTCCTACCCAAAACATTAAAGAACAAATCGAAATATACAAACAAAGGGAGGCGAACTAATATGTCTGAGAAAACTATTGCGCAAGCAGTCACAGAAGCACTTGATTACAAATTAAAAACTGATGAAAAAACTTTAATATTCGGTGAAGATGTCGGGGTTAACGGTGGAGTTTTTAGGATTACAGATGGTTTACAAGCAAAATATGGAGATAAAAGAGTATTAGATACTCCTTTAGCTGAATCAGGTATCTTGGGACTTGCTATTGGATTAGCAGCTGAAGGATTTAGACCTATCCCTGAAATTCAATTTTTAAGTTTTATTTTAGAAGGTTTCGATGCGGTATACTCTCAATTAGCTCGTTTTAGATATCGTTCAGGAAATACTCGAAACATGGCAGTTACTATACGCTCTACATTCGGAGGTCCTGTCCATACTCCTGAATTGCACTCAGATAGCTTAGACGGAATTTTAGCTCAAATTCTCGGACTACGTGTAGTAATTCCTAGTAATCCCTATGATGCAAAAAGGATTATTAATTTCTTCTATCGAAAGTAACGATCCAGTTATATTCCTAGAACATCTTAGAATGTATCGTTCAATTAAAGGCGAAGTTCCAGACGAAGGATATCGTGTACCATTAGACAAAGCAAGCGTTGTTAGAGAAGGAACAGATGTTTCAATCATTACATACGGTCTTATGGTTCACTATAGCTTAAAAGCAGCTGAACAATTAGAAAAAGAAGGTATCTCTGTTGAAGTTGTTGACCTTAGAACTATCTCTCCTGTCGATATGGAAACTATTATATCTTCTGTTAAGAAAAACAGGACGTGTGATAGTAGTACAAGAATCTCAACGTCAAGCTGGGGTTGCTGGACAACTTCTATCAGAAATTTCTGAACGTGCATTTATGTATCTAGATGCACCTGTTGGACGAGTTACTTCTCCTGATACTACATTTTCATTTGGTTTAGCTGAAGAATATTGGCTACCTACTCCAGCAGACATCGTTAATAAAGTTAAAGAAGTCTATGACTTTTAATGAATGGAGGGACTTAATATGATTTATTCATTTATTTTACCAGATAGTGGAGAAGGACTTCATGAAAGTGAAATTATTCAATGGGGATTTAAAGTTGGAGAAGCAGTGAAAGAAGATGATATTCTAGTAGAAATTCAAAGTGATAAAGCTGTTGTTGCCCTGCCGTCTCCTGTTTCTGGAACAATTAAAACAATTTATGCAAAAGTTGGGGAAATGGCTAAGGTTGGTTCAGTTATTGTTGATATTGAAACAGATCAAAATGTAGAAAAACACGAGGAACAAGAATCTGCCGAAGTTGAAGATAATACTGCTACTGAGACTATTAAACCTGTAGAAAAAAACAAAAATAATTCATCTGATGTTGATATTAGATTATTAGCCATCCCTAGAGTAAGAAAAATACGCTAGAGATAAAGGGGTCGATCTTAGACTAGTACCTGCCACTGGTAAACGTAGGTTTGTTACAATCGAAGATATTGAAAATTACCTTAATAACAGTACTGTTAAAGAAGTTTCACCAGTACAGCAGCCACAAGTTACAAACGAAGTTATTAACGAAAAAAACTGAGGTGGCAGCAGTTCCTAAATTTGAACCTACTCCTTCAAATAGTACTAACAATACTACAAGAGTACCGATGACTAATATTAGAAAAAGCTATTGCACGTGCAATGGTTAATAGTAAAAGCTATTTCACCTCACGTAACAGTCCTGAGATCAAGTAAATGTTGAAAAACTTGTTGAACATAGAAATAGAATGAAACAAATAGCAAAAGACAGAGATATTAAACTTACATACACAGCATATTTCATAAAAGCTGTGGCAGCCACTCTTGCAAAATTCCCAGAGTTAAACGCCTCTGTAGATAACGAAAAATTAGAGATAATATATAAAAATTACATTAATATTGGTGTTGCAACCGATACTGAACATGGTTTATTCGTTCCAAACATTAAGGATGCTAACTTCAAGAGTCTATTCAAAATAGCTCGTGAACTAGATGAGAACACAGCTCTTGCTCATGCTGGTAAATTAGGAAGAGATAAACAAACAGATGGTTCTATGACTATTACAAATGTTGGAGCAATTGCTACTAGTGGTGTTTGGGCTACTCCAATTATCAATCAACCTGAAGTAGCTATACTAGGATTTGGACGTTTCGAAGAAACATTTATCCCAGATGAAAACAAACAACCAAAACTTGTCCCAATGCTTAAACTTTCATTCTCATTCGACCACAGAATTGTAGATGGTGGTACAGCACAACGCGCACTAAATACAGTCAAAGAGTATTTAGCAGATCCTGATTTATTGTTAGTGGAGGGATAATTATGGTAGTAGGAAATTTTATTCAAGAACTAGATACTATTGTCATTGGTGGTGGCCCTGGTGGTTACGTCGCAGCTATTAAATTAGCTCAACTAGGTAAAAAAGTTACCCTATTTGAGAAAGAAAAAGTGGGCGGAACTTGTTTACATCGTGGTTGTATCCCTTCAAAAGCACTTATATCTGTAGGTCATCAATTTGAGGAAATAAAAAAATCAACTCGCGGAATAAAAGTTGATAATGCAGAAATAGACTTTGTTGAGACTCAACGTTGGAAAAACGAAGAAGTTGTAGAAACTTTACACAAAGGTGTTCAAGGCTTATTGAAAAAAAATGGTGTTAGTGTAATTTATGGCGAGGTTAACTTTATAGACGATAAAACTATCAGCGTAATTTTAGACGAATTCCACAATAATACATATCATTTTAAAGAAGCTATTATCGCAACTGGAACACAACCGATAGAAATTAAAGGGTTTAAATTTAAAGATCGCATACTTAGTTCTACTGAAGTTTTAAATCTTACTGAAGTACCCAAATCACTAGTTGTTATCGGTGGTGGCTATATTGGTATTGAATTAGCTGGAGCATATGCTTCACTTGGTTCAAAAGTTACTATCATTGAAGGAACAGAAAAAATTTTACGAGTTTTTGAAGATGATATAGCCAATGTAGTAATTGAAGAACTAAAAAATAAAGGTGTAGAAATTATCACGAATGCCACTGCTAATAACGCAAAAAAACACTGACAATTCTGTCATCACGAACTACTCTGTTGATGGAAAAAGAATTTACTATAGAATCAGATTATGTTTTGGTATCCGTTGGTAGAAAAGCAAAATTCGATGAACTTGGCTTAGAATACACGGGCGTTGAAGTTACAGATCGCGGATTAATTAAAGTTGATAAACAACGTAGAACGACTAAAGAACATATATTCGCTATTGGAGATATCGTAGAAGGCCCTACATTAGCTCATAAAGCAATGTATGAAGCAAAAATTGCTGCTGAAGCATTAAATGGGGATAAAGCTGCAATAGTCGACTACTTTGCCATCCCAACAGTCTGCTTTACTACACCTGAAATAGCACTCGTAGGATATACAAAAGCTCAAGCACAAGAAAAAGGTTATGAAGTAGTAACTGGACAATATTCATTTGGACATAACGGAAGATCTTTATCAATTTCTCAAAGTAAAGGATTCGTCCGTATTGTCGCAATAAAAAATACTAATAAAATTATAGGTGCAGCCATCGTTGGACCTGGTGCCAGTGACCTAATTGCGGAATTAGCACTTGCCGTAGAACAAGGACTGACAGTTGATGATATTTCTCTAACCATCCATGGACACCCTTCTCTTAATGAGGTCGTGGTTGAAGCCGCCGATATTATTCTAAAAAAAGCAATTCATTCCTAAAATTTAACTTTTAAAGAAAGGAGAAGATTATGCTAGAAAGTTTTAATCAACTAGATGACATTTTTTTAAAAACAAAAATAACTAAACCTAAAACAATCGTCGTTATAAAAAGCTGCTCAAGACCATGCTCTTCATAGTGTTTTTTTGAGTTTTGCTAATAAAGGTTATTTAATACCTATTCTGATAGATTCTAAAGAAGAAATAGATGAATTATTACTAGATATAAATACTAAAAACAGTAATTTTGAAATTATAGATATAGAAGATGATGTATCTGCTGCAAAAAGGTATAGAGTTAGTTAGAGAGGGTAAAGCTGACTTTATCATGAAAGGAAACCTTCCTACTTCAACACTTTTAAGAGAAGTAGTAAATAAAGAAACAGGAATTAAAAAAAGTTCTGTTCTTTTCCACCTAGCATTATTAGATATTCCAAAATATAATAAACTTTTAGGTATAACCGATGGGGGAATGATTCTTGAACCTTCTGAAGAACAGAAAAATAAAAAAATAATCGAAGAAACTTCTAAGGTTTTCACATCTCTTGGTTATGAAAAAAATAAAAATTCAGCCTATTATCTGCTGCAGAGATGGTTAACCCTAAACAAAAATCTTCAGTAGAAGCTGATGAAATCTCAAAACACTTCAAAAATAATGAAACACTAATTGTTGAGGGACCATTATCTTTGGATATATCTCTTGATAAAAATATTGCACAAGAGAAAAAATATGCAGGGAATATCCAAGGAGACGCTGATGTTCTAGTAGTTCCTGACATAGTCTCTGGTAACGGTATTTCTAAATCACTAATACTAATGGCAGAAGCCAAAATGGCTGGATTGATACTTGGAGCAACTGTTCCAATCGTACTAACATCACGCTCTGCTTCTGATACCGAGAAAAAAATACTCGTTAATTCTAGCACTACTAGCAGACAAGGAGAATTAATATGAAAAAAATATTCGTTATTAATCCAGGTGCAACTTCTACCAAGGTTGCATACTATGAAAATACTACAGAAATCTTCTCACATGAGATTACCTATTCATTAGAACAACTAAAAGCCATTCAATAATATCTTCGATCAATTGTCACTTAGATTGACTGATATTGAGTCACTAATTAAAGAGAAGATACCTAATCACAAGTTTGATACAGTTGTAGGTCGTGGGGGGCTTCTTCCACCAGTAGATGCTGGGGCTATTCTTGTAGATGAGAATCTTATAGATTGTTTAAAAAATAGGCCCTTATTAGAACACGCCTCTAACCTAGGAGCATCTCTTGCTAAAAGTGTTGCGGAAAAATTTGGTGTTGAGTCTGCGCCTTCTTTCATATATGATCCTGTTACCGTCGATCAAATGAATGATGTTGCTCGTATCTCTGGTTCAAGCCTAATCGATAGAAAAAAAGTGTCAGTACGCACTTAATATGCGAGCTGTAGCTCATGATGTGGCTAATAAGTTAAATATCCCATACGAATCTGGGAATTTTATAGTCGTTCATGTTGGTGGCGGTTCTAGTGCTAGTGCACATGAAAATGGCCGCATGATCGATGTTATTTCTGATGATGAAGTAATGTTTTCTAGCGAACGTACAGGAGGTATTCCACTTAAACAATATATTAACTTATGCTATGAAAAAAACTAAATCAGAAGTGACAGAACTGACTCGTAAAAAAGGAGGGCTTGTCTCATACTTCGGAACAAATGATGCAAGAAAAAATTCATGAACTTATGGATAGTGGTGATGAAAAAGCAAAACTTGTATTAGAAGCAATGGCCTATCAAATATCAAAAGCTATAGGTGAGTTATCTACAGTATTAAAAAGGAAAAGTGAATGCTATAATACTTACCGGTGGAATAGCGCGCTCTAATTTTTATATCAGATAAAGTTAGAGAAAGAGTTGAATTCATCGCTCCACTATTCATTGTCCCGGTGAAAAAAGAAATGCAAGCTCTAGCATCAGGGGCGCTGAGAGTTCTTAATAACGAAGAAAAAAATATAATATCTTCGAAAAAATAGAACTACTATGCTTTAAACTTCTATGTATAGTCTACAAAAGGGTAGTGACTCATAAATCTATTTTCATGAGTCACTACCTTTTTCTATATTTTTTTACTTTTTTTCTTAATTTTTTTCCGAAAGTATGTAGTCTATAAACAATTTTCCTATTTCAGAAATATCTTCGTCTTTTTTTGTGAGCAATTCCTACTTTGTACTCCATCTTTTTCCGCTAACGGTATCCACTTCGTATTTTGAAATTGACTAATATCTTCGAACTCAGCAGGCAATATAGCCACACTATCAAATATCTCTATACTCTTAACAAGAACAGTCCAATTATCATCGGCAAAAAAACAATATTCGGTTCAAAAACCTCTCTCCCTACACTTCACATAAATTTCATTTCCTAGGACATAATTTTTTTGTAAGTGAACTTATTCTCACATCTTTTAAATCCTCAATAGTAATCTCTTCTTTATTTTCCAAAGGATGATTAGAAGGAACTACAATTGCAGCAACATACGAAGCCTTTTTTTCTTTCAATAGGTTTCATAACAATGCCTCTCTCATACTGTGGAAAAAGAAAGTAATCCTAAATCTAGATCTCCATTAGCAACCATCCTTTGCAGTTGTTTAGAACCATGTTGAATTAAGCTCAACTCAACTTTAGGATGTCTAGCTATAAAACTCGATATTTCTTCCATGTATTGAATTGCAAATAATACTGTTAAACCTACCTTCAGCACTTCTCTACTTTCTTCACTAGATGCATTCATTTCATCAATTAAATTATTGTATGATTTCAATAAAACAATACCTTTTTCATAAAGCATTTGCCCACTTTCTGTTAACTCTAAACGTCTATTATTTTTGCTCAAATAAAGTAGTATTAAATTCCTTCTCCAATTTCTTTATTGCTAACGTTAATGTAGGCTGCGTAACAAATAATTCCTTTGCCGCTAAAGAATAACTTCTCTTATTCGCAACTGTAATAAAAATAGTTTAACTGTCTAAATTCCATAAATACTTCCCCATCCTCTCAATATCTTACAATATTATTATAACTTAAAGAGTATTAATTTAACAACTACAACACAATATTACATCCTTCAAATAATATATAGAACCGAAGTTATAAAAAAATACCAACCTCAAAAAAATTTACTCTTTTTGAAATCAGCACTTAATCATTATATATTCTTTTTAAGTAATGTTATGTTAACTATCTCTAAAAAAATAACATCACTAACCTTTATTATACCATAAAAAAACAATGATTCTATCAGTCTTTTTATTTTTTTAATATTTTTGTGTTATGTTAAAGATACTAAAGGAGTTGACTCAACAAAAATCTTGTTTCTTAAAAGATCATACTTTTTTGAGCCACTCCATATTAACAGTAAATACGTAATACGCGATTTCAGGGAGGTTACTATGTTAAACGCAGAAAAAAATAAAAAGATATTACATATTTGTAGTATTCTATGTTTTTTTATTTGGTCCTATAATCATTTACTTGCTTGATGAAGTAGTTAGTTCAGATTTTACACAAAAATATAAAAACCATATTATTTGTGATTAAATTTTTTTCTTATGAATTTACCTATATTGTTATCTTTGATTCTAACTAACTATATAGCTAAAAAAACTAAAAAAACGTGGAAAAAAATAAAAATAAACACTCCCTATCACTAGCTATACTACAAACTCCCTTATATGGCTAGAAAGGGCAGGGGCTGACCCAAAAAGTCCTAAATTTTTAAAAAAAGTGTATATGATAACTCATAGACGCAGTGGTTTATTGATATCTAAATTCGCTTTATAAAAAGCTTTTTAGATATCTAATAAACTTTTGCGGGGGTGACTCGACAAAATCGATTTTTTTCAAAATCGCGATTTTTTTGAGTCACTCCCGCCCTCCTTTTTTATCCATTATAACAATTTATTATTTCAAATAACTTGCTACGTATTTCTTCATTTGTTGAATGTCCTAGCATTGATTTTTAATTCATTTAATTTTTTTATCTAATTTATCTACATCAATGTCTAAAGTTGTATTTTTTTATAGATCATTTGGTTATCAGTTTTCTCACTGCTTTCGTAATCAAGTGATAACTCTTCATACATTTTCTCACCAGGTCTTAGACCGATCTCTTCGATATTGATATCTTTATATGGTTCTAATCCTGATAGTTTGATTAAGTTTGTCGCAAGATCTATTATTTTTACAGGTTCTCCCATGTCTAACAGGAAAATCTCCCCTTCACTTGCATAATATCCAGCTTGTAGTACTAATTGTGCTGCTTCTGGAATCGTCATGAAGTAACGAATAATATTTCTATGCGTGATTGTGATAGGTCCACCTTTTTTAATCTGTTCTTTAAAGATAGGAATTACAGAACCATTTGAACCTAATACATTACCAAATCTAACCGCAGCAAATTTCGTTTTATACTTGTTACCTTTTTGATTGTAAAATAATCTCTGTTAAACGTTTCGAAGCACCCATCGCATTCGTTGGATTTACCGCCTTGTCAGTAGAAATCATAATAAATCTTTCTACTTCTTTTTCAATCGCCACATCCATAACATTCTTTGTTCCAAAAACATTATTTTTTATAGCTTCTTGTGGGCGACGTTCCATTAAAGGCACATGTTTATGCGCTGCTGCATGGAACACTACATCGGGTTTATACTTATCAAACACCTCAGCTAAAGCAGATTTTTCACGAATACTTACTATTTCAGAAATATATTGTATATCGTTATATTCTTTACTGTGTGATTTTTCAAAATCTAAATCACGCTCCAGCATGTATAATGCATTCTCGTTAACATCTACTAAAAACAAGTTGACTCGGTTTGAATTTAAATATTTCTCGAACAATTTGACTTCCGATTGAACCACCAGCACCAGTAACAAGGATACTCTTTCCTTTAATATATGAACGAATCTCACCTTGAGACAGTTTCACTTCACCACGTCCTAACAAATCTTCAATAGACACGTCTTTTAAGTGTTTAGAAATACTTTCCCCGTCCTCTACAGCAATACCTGAACTCATTACTTTAACAGTAACATTCGCTTCTTTTAGAACGTTTAATATTCTATTTTTATCATATGCACCAATTGAAGGAATAGCTAAAAATACTTGTTCTACTTCATATTTTGGAATAAGATTCAACATATCATACGTTGTTCCAACAACAGAAACTCCACTAATTACAGAATTTTTTCTATTATCATCGATAAGACCAACTACATTGGTACGGAAAAATATTATTTTTTTAGATAATTCTTTTAACAAGATATACCCAGCATCTCCTGCACCTATTATAAATGTATTCTTGTAAGAATTAGCTCCGTATTTACCAGCTTCTCTTTCTCTTAAAGCACGATAAAGCACTCTTATAAACATCATTCCTGCGATTATTAATAGTGGTGAAAAAAATCGCAAATCTAACATTTGAAAAATGTATCAGGTAGCATATATTGGTATAAAATACTAGTGATTAAATCCCCTAGCACTACTGAAAAAAACAGATATTCACTATTTCATTTTACACCTAAATAAGACCATAGTGATTTATTAGTACCAAATAAATAAAAAAACTAGCTGTATAAACTACTAAAGAAATCGCTACAAACTCTAATATTTCCATGTAATGTTCATTAAACATAGAAAAATGGATCCGAAGCCTTACCTAAAAAAATATAGATGCTACTACTCCAAATATTACCGTCAATAAATCCAATACCATAATTAGCTTAAATCTATGATTTATATATTTTTTGATGAAAAATAATTTATCCATAACATCTCCTACTAATTCATTAATGAGCAATGGGGTTAATTTATATAATTAAAAATAAAACTTAACTACATATTATATCGCAATAGTTTTTCAAATAAATATGCTACGAAGTAATAGCTTTTACTTATCTAATAAACTTTGCGGGGGCGATTTGAAAACATGAATTATAATCAGATTTCCAAATCTTCCCCCAAGCTCTTCTTTCATATTTTTAAAAATAATCTATAACCAAAAGTACCCTGCAGCTGCAATTATTATAAGTAATATTACAATACTGACTTTTTCGAGTTTCCTCAATTACTTTTTATCTCTACTATCTTTTGAACTATTAATATCGTTACCGCTACAAAAAAATGGCTGTTTTTTTAGCATTTTGATTTTCTATAAACATAGTTCCTATTATTATAGCTAAACTAAAAAAACTGTTATAAGCATATTAATAGCTAAAAAAACATCATTTTTTTATCTGACATAATTATTTTTTTCCTTATCTTGATTGTTACTTTAACAATCGGCGTATCTGTCGCTACTCTTATGTTTTTCTTTTTGGATATATTTTTCAGATTGCTACGTTCTTCTGTCTCTTCTCTAACATCGCTCAAGTCAACATCAACGAACATCTCATTTATTTTCGCCAAGTCATTAGCATCTTCAGTCCTAATAGTTACCTTAGAAACATCAGCAGTAGCACTAACTAATTCAACTCCCGAAGGTAAACTACCGATAGTATTCACTTCTAGTGGAACCTCTTTTTCAATACTCTTTAATTCGATACTCATAAGTGTTGAACTTGGCTCTATTTGGATATCCTCTATTTTATTATAATCACTATCATAAGCTATAAGTTTAGCTTCTTCTCTTGTATTTTTTTATTAATCTTCGTACGCGTATCACTCTCAGCACGAACCTCGTTTATTCTATTAAGACTCTCTATTGCTCCAGAAATCTTAACAGTCTCATTTGTAACGCTAAGTTTATCTACTTCATATCCAATTAATAGTCGCTCTTTTTTAACTATTGGCGTGACTCTAAACTCTCTAGTTGCTTTTTCTCTAATAGATATCGTTAATGTAGACGGTTCTGCAGTCCCCTCTACACCTTTTTCCAAACCATCTATTTCAATTTTAACTTTTTGATCATCACCTATTTGAGCATTTTTAAGATTCAACTTCGCCTTAAAAATTTTTTTAGTAACACTTTCTTTTTGAACTTTTGTCTGTACACCAGTTAATTTAACAGATACAGTATTAGGAATACCTACCACATATAATTTATCTTTGTCATAATCAGCTTCAAGTGGAATATCACTAACCCACGCAGTAGCATTGTCACTCGTACTTCCTCCAAGAACCGAGAAATTCTTAAAATTCTCATTAACCGAAAGGAACAATAGTATCGCTATTAAAAAAATGATATTAACTTTAACTTATTATTTTCTTTTTAGTTGCATAATATCACCTCTTATTTAATTATTTTATCTTGCTGTTTCCAGTTTTTTTGCTAAATATTTCGTTAAATCTTCTGTCGAAAAAAATCTGAAGTTAAAAACACCATTTTGACATACACTAATTTTTCCCTGTTTCTTCCGATACAGCAATAACTATAGCATCTGTCACTTCAGATAACCCTAAAAGCTGCACGGTGCCTAGTCCCATAACTACTAGCTATAGATCTATTGTCCGATAGAGGTAGCACACAACTTGCAGCACGAATTTTATTTTCATCGATTATCATTGCACCATCATGCAAAGGTGTATTAGGAATGAAAAATATTAATTATCAGTTCATTTGTTACCTCAGCATTAACTGTAATACCACTTTCTACATACTCATCAAGTCCTGTATTATTTTCTAAAACTATAAGCGCACCTATTCTTCGTCGTGCCATATGTCTTGATGAATCAACAACCGCCTTAATTATATGCTCAGTAGAATTTTTTTGTACATCTTTATAATTGATATTGAAGATATTCGATAGCTGTACCCTTCCAATGTATTCAAGAGCACGTCTTAATTCTGGTTGGAATATAATCATTATTCCTAGTACTCCCCAAGTAACTACTTGTTCAAATATATATGTCATCGTTTTGAATCCAATAAAGTTAAAGAATATTTTTTTAATCCGATAACGATTAATATACCTTTAACAAGTTGCATACCACGAGTACCTTTTTAATAAACTTAGCAATTTATAAACTAAGAACCAAACTAATAATATATCCAATAAATGAATAATTAATGTTAGAGTACTTACTCCTGATAAGTATTCAGCTATCATAAATAATCTCCTTCCTTTGATTAATAATATTGTTAGCACGCAAAAACAACATCTTATGCGTACAAAAGTCCACTTTTTCATTATATCATAAAAATTTAACCGTTGTGCTATTTTTTTATAGAAGAAAAAAAGAAGATATTTTTCAATAAATATCTTCAAAAAAATTTTAGAACTATTATTTTACATAGTTTTTACTTATATCTAAATTACAATATCGTTACTATAAAACATCTTATATTTAATTTACAGATTTTTATAGAAATCACAATATACTACTAAAAAAACGCTATAATTGTTTTTTTTAATTTTTTTATAATTTGCAATATTATAATCTTGTGGGTCTAATTCTATATCATTTCCTAAAAATTATATTCGCTACACTATAACCAATTATCGGACCTGTAGTTAAACCAGAAGAGCCTAGTCCACTAATCGCATAAACATTTTTTTCAATGTTGGAACCTCACCAAAGAATGGAGAATAATCACTAGTATAAGCCCTAATTCCAACACGTTCATTTATTATCTGGGCATTTTTTAATTCACCTAAGAAGTTCTCCGCTTCTTCACCAAAAACATCAAGTTGCTGTTTATCAACAGTTAAATCAAAGCCCATGTCATTTTCATGTGTCGCTCCAACACTAACCATACCTTTTTCAAATGGAATAATATCCAATTCACCCTCAGGCATAATAACTGGATAAAATCCTGTATTTTCATCAGAAACTTTGTAATCCCTTAATTGACCTTTTTGTGGTCGAACATCAACATCAAAACCAAGAGGCTCTAATATATCTTTTTAACCACGCACCAGTCGCGAGAACAACACTATCAAAAACCTGTCCATTAATCTCGTATTTATCTCCCACAATCTTTAGACTAACTTTTTCCCTAACGACATTAGCTTTCGAAGCAGTAAGTAAAGTATTTACGAATCTCTCTCCTTCTACTCGTCCACCACCACTCGCATACAGTACGTCTCCATTGTTATCGAAGCTAGGAATAATTTTTCGAACTTCTTCTTTTGAGATTATCTCTAAATCCCCTATCATCGGCGATAATTCTTTACGACTTTCAGCAAGTTCTTTTAACTCAGGTAACTTATCTTCATTTTTTTTCAGTAAATATACTCCACATTGTGAATAAAAATCAGTATTATAACCATCGACTTCTAAGTCTTTAACTAATTTCAAATAAAAAAATCCGCACCAAGTCTCGCCATCTTATACCAAGGTTTATTACGTCTTTTAGAAAACCATGGACTTATAATCCCAGCCGATGCTTTTGTAGCCTGACCTACACCATAATCAAAAACTACTATTTCATTTTTTTGTTCTTTTGACAAATAATAAGCACATGTAGCTCCTACTATTCCCCCACCTACTACTGCTATTTTCATAAAAATACCTCACTTTTTTTGTTTAATAAATCTACTAATTAAAATTATAACTCAAAAAAATTTCAGAGTAAACTTTAACTTCAATCAATTTTTTTCTAAGAAAATTTATAATTAGAATTTCTCTAATTCCTATAAAATCACACTGCACTCTTTCTAGTTATCAATATTTTATAGACTTATAGTTCATATCATATTATAATATTACTTAAGTCCAATGACTTTAAAATTATTATTTACAGGAGGTAAACTATGACTGAAATGAAATTAATACCAAGAAATGAAGTCGAAGAGAAATATACTTGGGATATGACTCTTCTATACAAAAACTGATGAAGATTTTAAAGCGAGCCTTGGGAATATTAAAAAAAGAAATCTTAGATTTCAAGGCTACTTACGAAGGGAAAATTAGCGGATCACGTTACTTTAGATACTGCCGTTAAAAAAATACGAAGAACTTTATGAAGAATACTATAAACTATCTCACTACGCTGAGTTACCAATGGCGGTGGATAGATTTAATGACAATGTAGTACAAAATGTAACACTTTTTGAAGATGTTTCTACTTTATGGGCGGGGAATTTAAGTTTCTTCGATACTGAACTTGTAGAACTAGATGAACAATTCATTAAAAGATTTCGTGAAAAAACTATCGCCCTGATTTGGAATACTACTTCGAAAAAAATCGTTCAGGAGAAAAAAACATACTTTATCAAAAAGAAGCTGAACAAGTAATCGCGAATTACGAAAGCCTTCCTGGTTACTACAATCTATATGAAGTAACTAAGCACGAAGATATGCAATTCGACAGCTTTGAAGCAAATGGAAAAACTTTCGAAAACAGCTTCGTACTATACGAAAACTTACACGAAATGGATAACGATATTGAAGTGCGCCGTAATGCTGCGAAAAAGTTTTTTTATAAAACATTAAATGCTTATAAAAAAACACTTCAGCAAATGAGTATATTTCACAAATAAAAAAAGAAAAAATGCTTGCTACAATGCGTGGTTATGATAGTGTCATCGACTACCTACTAGCCGCTCAAGATGGTAACCGCGAACTATATGATCGTCAAATCCGTACTCTTATGACAGATTTAGCACCTCATATCCGACGTTACATTAAGCTTCTAGCTCGCGAACACAAAATTGAAGATATGCAATTTGCAGACTGTAAAATCAACCTAGATCCAGATTTCGAAGTTGATATGACTATCGACGAATCTCGTTCTTACCTTAAAAAAAGCACTTGGTGTTCTTGGTGAAGACTACGTTAAAAATGATTGATGAAAGTTATGACAAACGTTGGACTGACTTCCCTCAAAACATCGGGAAAAGCACTGGTGGATTCTGCGCAACAGTTCCTAATGTAGCTGGATTTATTCTACTTTCTTGGACTGGAAAAATGAATGAAGTTTTCGTTCTTGCTCACGAGCTTGGACATGCATATCACTTCATGAGTACAGGAAAACACCAAACAATGTTAAATAACGATTGCCCACTTTACTTCGTTGAAGCTCCATCAACTTGTAACGAGGTTATTGTATCCAACTACCTACTAAAAAAACTAACACTGATGCTCGTTTCAAACGTTGGGTTATCAGCAACATGATTAGTAGAACATACTTCCACAATATGGTAACACACTACTTAGAAGCTGTTTATCAAGATAGAATCTACAAAAATGGTAGATAACAATGAAATGTTAACTGCTGATGTTCTTTCTGAAGTAAAACGTGATGTTATGGAAGAGTTCTTCGGAGATAGTTTAGTAGTTAATGAAGGTGCAGAGCTTACTTGGATGAGACAACCTCACTACTACATGGGTCTATATCCATACACTTACTCTGCAGGATTAACAATCGGTACAGCTATCGCTAATAAGATTGATAATGACAGTTCTTATGCCGACACTTGGTTAAATGTTCTTTCTAAAGGAAGCAGCATGTCAGCACTAGATCTTTCTAAACTTGCAGGTTGTGATGTAAGTACTGATGAACCACTTAAAGAAGCTATTGCTTATGTTGGTCACCTAGTAGATGAACTTTATAACTTAACAGATGAATTAAATAAATAAAAAGGAGTGACTCAAAAATCGTGATTTCATAGAAATCGATTTTGTCGAGTCACCCTCGCATAGTTTATTAGATATCTAAAAAGCTTCTAAAGCGAATTTAGATATCAATAAACCACTGCGTCTATGAGTTCTCATATGAACTTTATTAAATTTTAGGACTTTCGGGGCAGCCTTTAATATTACTCTTATATTCTATTTCATTCTATCTAGTTTATCGAAACAGGCTTTTTCACATTCTATAACTGCGCTGCGGAAATTCTTTTCTTCTAAAACTCTCACAGCCTCGATAGTACTTCCGCTCGGTGAACATACATCATCTTTTAACTTACCTGGGTGCTCTTTAGTTTCTAACACCATCTTTGCCGCACCTAAAACTGTACTTGCAGCAAGTCTATAAGCTACATCACGTTTTAATCCATTTAATACGGCTCCATCAGCTAATGCTTCTATAAATAAATATCCATACGCAGGACCTGAACCACTTAAAGCCGTTAAAGCCGCCATGTCTTTTTCTAATATTTCCTCAGAAATACCTAAATTATTTAAAAGGTCTAATACTAATGTTTTTTCTTCAGCTGCCACTAAAGAATTAAACGTAACCCCTATTACACCCACGCCTACTTTCACTGGTGTATTCGGCATAATTCTAACTATTTTAGTCTCCGGAATTTTCTTTTCTAAATCATTTATTTCGACAGCTGCAGCCATTGAAATAACAATCTTATCCTTCAAACTAAGGCTTACTTCATCCATCACTGTTCCTACTAAATATGGCTTTACCCCTAAAAATACAATATCACTGTTTTCTACGACTTCTTCTAGACTCTTACAAAATACAGCACCTGTTTCTTCAGCAACACTTCTAGTACTTCTGTCCGAAGAGTTTCTCACAAAAACATCAGTACTACTAACTTTACCACTACGAAGTAATCCTTGTAAGATAGCTTTTCCCATATTTCCTACACCGATAAAACCTAATTTCATACATATTCCTCCTAAGTATTTGTTAATAATATTATACCATAGTCCCAACACTTATGTCCTAGACAAGTTCAATCACAACTATTTTCAATAAAAATTTAACTATGTTATACTTTTTATAACAAGCAGTTATTCAAAAGGAGTTTTATATGCACAGCAGTTGGGAAGAAATATTCAATAATTATCCAAAAAAATAGATGAATTAAATAACATGATAAAAAAATTGACGAACAACGTCTTACTAAAACTATCTATCCACCAAAAAGAACAAGTTTTTTTAGAGTTTTTTTAACCTGGCATTAGAAGATATTAAAGTCGTAATATTAGGACAAGACCCTTATCATAATCCTGATCAAGCATGTGGTCTAAGTTTTTCGGTAAACGATGATGTCCCACTACCTAAAAAGTTTAATAAATATCTATAAAGAACTACATGATGACTTAGGTATTAAACCAGCAAAAAAACAGGAAACCTAGAATCTTGGTTTCAAGCAAGGTGTATTTTTTTGCTAAATGCTGTGCTAACAGTAGAAAAAAATTCTCCAGCAAGTCATAGTAAAATAGGGCTGGGAAAAATTTTACAGATTACATAATTGAAAAATATTTCAGAAAAAAATGAAAATGTAGTTTTTTTGTTTTATGGGGAGCCTATGCAAGAAGCAAAAAAATAAACTAATTGACTCTTCTAAAACATAAAATTATTGAATCAGCTCATCCAAGTCCGCTATCCGCATACCGAGGGTTTTTTTGGGAGCAAAAGTCTTCTCTCAAATTAACAGTTATTTAGCTGAAAATGGTAGAGAAACTATAAATTTTGAATTAAAAAAATGAAAACAAACGAACAAATTTCATTTTTTTAAAAAAACTTAGAAAAATTTTAAGTATATTTTTAAGTAAGAGGTATATAATAAATACCTAAACAAAAGTAATAATATTTCATTCTTAACGACACTTGTCGTTTCTCCCTTTTAAGTTTGAAATTATTTTTTTGTTTAAACCAATATTTCGGTTAATTCTTTTATGATATTAACAGATAATAAAAACTTTTTAATTTTTTTCATAATGTGGCTTGTCGCTCCCTAGGCAAGCTCATTCTCCCTTTAAAGAGTTGAAAGACTCTTTTTGTTATTTGTATATATAAGATTAGATATAAACAAGCAAAAAATTGCTTAGAACTTAATTTAGTTCATAAAGGGGCTGACCCAAAAGCTCAAAGAAAAGCCAAGAAAAGATTGATAAAAAAATTCTTTTCTTGGCTTTTTTTGAAATAATTTTTGAGAAAAAAATTCTAAAAAAATGAAAAAAATATTTCCCAATAAAAATCAGCTAATCCGCCCTGTTTTTATCAGGTGTTTTGCTAATTTTATTAAATTATGGGAAATAGCGTGCAGGGCAAATTCGACCCTCACATTTTCAATTCCTCGAAGGGAAAAATCTTGTGAACGCCAAGTTTTGTTTTAAATTACCGAAAAAAAGCTTTCGATCTCTATCTTTCTTTTTGAGTATATGTTTTTAGTTTCTTCGTTTTCTAAAAGTAAATATCTTTGTTTCGCTTTTTAACTCTTCATACGTTGGATTATATAGTATTGTTCTATTACCTTTTTGCTTTTTGTACATAGGTGTTTTATTGGACAATCACTACAGTCTTCACATTTGTATTGTTTGAAATCTCTTTTATTATAAATGTTAGAATAAAAAGTGTAAATAAATTTCAAGATAAAAAAATGTACAAAAAAATATAATATAGATATCTTAAAAAAAGGAGATATCTATGATATTAGACATAAAAAAATACCAACTGAGATTAAGTTGGATTCATTAGAAGATTTACAGGAGTACAAGAAATTTATGGACGATAATAATTTAAAAAAATAAATGTATCTGCCTTGGCTAGAAGATACAAAGGTCGATAGAAGAACTATAACAAAAATATCTTAATGGTTTTGAAAAAAAGGAGACAAAAAAATAAAAACATCAAAAACTAGACAAATACTATGACTTAATAAAAAAACCCTATTAAGTTCATCAACTCAAACTTTTTAGTTATATAAGAGTATTAAGACAATACTTAGAAGATAATTATGGGATTGATATTCAATACTCAACTTTTTATAACTATATTAGAAATACACCAGAATTTTATAAATACTTTAAAAAAAGGGAAATGTCTGAGTTCTGATTCCAATAATACCGTTATTAGATTTGAAACTCCACCAGGAGATCAAATGCAAATTGATTGAAAGAATCTATCCCCTTTGTATTATCAGATACAGGGAAATAATAGAAGTTAATATACTTGTTGGAGTGTTAGGATACTCAAGATATAAAAATGTATAAAGTTTCACTTCTGAAAACAAGAACAGTATTAATGTCCTTATTGACAGAGATGTTTGAAAATATAAAAGGAGTACCAAAAAAACAATTATCACAGATAATATGAAACCAGTAATGAATAAACCAAGAACTACATATTTCAAAGGAGAAGTTAATAGTCAATTCGAGGAATTTTTCTAAAGATTTTTGGATTCAAAGTGATACCTTGTAAGGCTAAAAAGCCCTCAAACAAAAGGTAAAGTAGAATCTCAAATGAAAAATATTAGATGAAATACGAGCATACAGTGGAACATTAACACTTAGCGAATTAGTTCAATTAGTAGAGAGAATAAATACAAGAGAAAATAATAAACTATCTCAAGCAACAGGCAAAATACCTATTTTTTTGAATTTGAAAAGAAAAAAAGATTCCTTATTGTCATTACCACCTGAAAAAAATAAGGAATCAATACAGAATCAAAACTAAAACCTCAAAAAGTGAATAGTGCCGGTATGATTACAGTAAATACTAAGCAATATTCTGTAGGTCGAAAAATATATTGGACAAAAAAATTACAATATCAAGTTATTGATTCAAATATATACATATACTCTAACACAAAAACTTATTGAAATGCACGAGATAAGTAATATAAAGATAAACTATAATCCTGAACATTATAAAGAAGGTTTAAAAAAATAAATTTTCAAATAAAGAAGAAACAGAAATAGAGGAAAATGGCTAAACAAAAATCTTAATAGTATAGGAGGAGTATATAAAAAATGAAAGTAACTAGTACATATGAGAGAATAATAAGTAATCTAAATTTTTTTAAAGAGTAAAGAGTCATTAGCAGTGCTTGATCAAACATTAGAACAGGTAAATAAAAAAATAATCTCACCTTTATAGACGGATTTCTATACTTTACACAAGCACAGGTAGAAAAGAAAAAAAGCAAAATCTTATTCAACATTCTGTGAAAGTAGCAGGATTTCCTAGTGTAAAAAAACTTTATCGGAGTTTGACTTTGACTTTCAAGAATCGATAAATAAACAGCAAATATATGATTTCAATTCATTGAGATTCATAGATAAGAAAGAGAATATAGTGTTCTATGGAAATAGCGGTGTTGGGAAAACACACTTAGCTATTTCTATAGGAGTAACTGCAGCTCAGAATAGGAAATCAACATACTTTATTAAATGTGCACGTCTGATGGAAATATTAAAAAAAGCTCAGTTAGAAGGTAAATTAGAAGAAAGATTAAAGAAGTTTTGTGGTTATAAATTATTAATAATAGATGAATTAGGATATCTTCCAATAACAAAAGAGGAATCTAAATTGTTCTTCCAATTAATAGATAGACGTTATGAAAAAAATAGCACTATAATAACTACAAATATAAATTTCTCACAGTGGGATGATGTATTTGGTGATCCATTAATCGCTAGTGCAATAGTTGATAGATTATTACACCATTCACATGTAGCTAAAAATAACTGGAAATTCTTATAGACTTAAAGATTTTTTTCCAAAAGGCAGATGAATAAAATGTACATTTTTATTTTGAATTTTTTTTGACATATTTAGATTGACATTTACATTTATATCCGTATTTATCAGTTCTACTTATATTTTTTTCAAAAATCTACATATCTATTATTTGCGCATACGAAACTATCACTAAATACATCATATTTCCAGTTTGATGAGTTTTTTTATGTCTTTTTTTGTATTTGTTCATCTGTTCTTTTCTCATCATATTATATGGTATTAGTGCCTGATAATTATTTTTCTTCGCAGTAAATATAGTTCTCTTCACTTCCGTATCCTGCATCAGCTACTATTGTTTTTTTGGTTCTATTATTCCTTGTTCTTTGATATTTTCTATATGTGATTGTAATGTTCTTACATCTGTTGGATTTTTGATGTATTGTAAAGCCTAATACATATTGATTGTGTGTGCCTACCTGTATATTATATCCTGCTTTTTAATTGCCCATTTTTTTCATATGGTCTTCTTTCATTCTCATGAATGTTGCGTCTTTATCTGTTTTTTTGAATAACTATTTCTGTCTTTTTAATATTTCTAGCTGATTTTTCGTATTTTCGTAGCCTTGGTAGATAGTCTTCTTTTTATTTTCTTTGTTATCTTATTGATTACTCGCTTTCTATTTTTTTGGGGATTTCTTGTACTTCTTGTTCTTCTTTTATCTCTTCTAATACTTCTACTATTTGCTCAACTTCTTTAGATCCTAGATTGTCTATATCTTGTAGTATTTCTTGTGATAACTCTTTTAAGTCTGATAATCCTTTTTACTGTTTCTTCTTGTTTTTAATTCTTCTTCACTCAAGTTACTTGCTTCTTCTAGAAATTCTGTTATTTTTTTCCGTTATTTTTTTCTTTGTATCTTTGTGTTGATTTTTTTCCATACAAATGTGTATTTATTCGCATTTGCTTCTATTTTTGTTCCATCTAGGTAATATATACTAGGGTCTATAAGTTCTGCTTCTATCAATCTCAGTACTATCGCTTTTAAATACTTCTTCTATTAATTCTTTCTTTTCTACTCGAAAATCTATTTATTGTACGAAAATCTGGTGTTTGTCTTGCGGCTAACCATATCATTGGAAGGTTTTTCTTTTGCATAGTTTTTTTCTATTTTTTTCTTCCACTTGTCACTTTATTTATATATGCGTAGATTATTATTTTCAACATCATTTTTTTGGATGATATGAACATCTACCTCCACCTTTATATGATTGTCTTAGTATTTTTTTCATCTATTCCTTCTACTACTTGATTTACTAGTTTTTGATATATGATTTTTCTTCTATCCAATCAGTTATATCCATTGGCATTTGTAGTTGATTCATGTTATAATTTTTTTATAGGTAACTTTGTTACTCATTTATATCATCTCCTTTGATTTTTTTGGTTTTTTTGTTATACTATTATTATATCATGGGGATGATTTTTTTGTTTATTAATTTTAAAAAAGAAGTACCGAGTTTTTAGTAATAGCCCCCAAAATTTGGACAAATTTTGGAGGGCTATTATAATGAAAATTAACAGATAAAAAAATAAGATAGAAATGTATAGACTTAAGAAAGAAGGCTACTCATACAAAGAACTATCTAAAAAAAGTTTAAAAATTAATCTAAGTAACGTGAGGTACATGGTCAAGTTAGCTGATTTACATGGTGAAACAGTACTGATTAAAAGGAAAAAAATACTTACTATCCACCGAGATTAAAACTAGATATAATCAATGAAGTTTTTAATATTAGGAAACTCTATACACGCTACTTCATTAAAGTACGCATTACCAAATACAGGTTTACTTTTGTAATTGGATTTCAAAATTTAAAGAAAACGGGTATAATATACTAGAGAAACCGAGAGGAAGAACTAGTAAGATGAAAAAAATAATAAAAAAATATTGAAAAAAAGCGAATTATCAAAAAGTTGAACAACTAGAGAAACCTACGTGCGGAAAAATGCAGTTTTAAAAAAAGTTGAGAGAGATAAGGTTAAAACAATCTCAAACGAAGAGAAAACAAAAAAATAGTAGAAGAATTAAAAGAAAATTCATAAATTAAATATACTATTAAAGATTTTTAGGCTTATCTCGTTCATCATATTATTATACAAAAAAATAAAGAAGACAAAGATAAAAAAATAAAAAAATATAGAAGAAGCTATTAAAACTATTCAGAAAAAAATAAATATAGATACGGTTATAGAAGAGTAACATCAGAACTTAGAAATATGGGATTTTTAGTAAATCATAAAAAAAGTTTTAAGATTGATGGGAAAAACTAGGTGTATTATCATTTGTAAGACCTACAAGAAAAATACAATTCTTATAAAGGAGAAGTTGGAAAAAAATTGCAGATAATATAATAGATAGAGATTTTTTTCGCCTCAGAACCATTAAAGAAATGTTATACAGATGTAACTGAATTCAAGGTAGGAGAGGATAAAGTTTATTTAGCGCCTATAATTGATGGATATAATGCAGAGATAATAGCGTATAGTGTTTCATTTTCTCCTAACTTGGCACAACAACATGAAATGTTATCTCAACTTCAAAAATGAAAAAAATACGATGGTATGATACTACATAGTGATCAAGGTTGGCAATATCAACATATTGAATATAGACAATTCCTTAAAGTGAAAGGAATTACACAATCAATGTCTAGAAAAGGAACATCAGCAGATAATGCATTTATGGAATCCTTTTTTGGTGTTTTAAAATCTGAGATGTTTTACGGATTCGAAGATACTTTTAAGAATAAATATGAATTAAAAGAAGCCATTATAGATTATATAAAGTATTATAATGAAGAGAGAATAAAATTGAACTTAGGTGGACTAAGTCCTGTAAATTACAGGAAAAATCAATAGAAGCAAATATGAATAAAAAAGCGACTTTCATTCCCTTTTTACAGTTTAGATTTTTTTCTCCTATTTAGCCAAGGACAAGGGCTACGCCTTTTAAAAAAATCCTTGACAAAAACAGTTCGAAAAAAATCTAAAATAACTGTAAGGAATGAAAAGTCACTAAAAAAGTAGTAAAATTTACTGACTTTAAAGTTTAAAAACACTGAACAAAAAAATAACTTAATATTTTGTCCAACTTTTTTTGGGTGCAGTACCTTTTTTTCTCGTTACTTCTTTTTTTACTGGTCTTTTGGGTCAGCCCCTTTTTATTTTTTTGAAAAAAATACTTCTCTCTACACTATATTTTCTCTTTGTTTTTCATATTGTTTTTCGCCTTGTTTTCATGATATATTGTACTTGTAATACCTTAGATAAATTTATCTTTTTAATCTTTATATGTAGTTACAAATACATATATTATATTACTTTAGTTTTAAAGGGGGATAAAAAAATATGAAATCAAAAAAATTATATATAATAAATTTAATAATAGTGTATTCAATAAATTTATACTTTTTATTTTTCAAAGTAAAGATTTAAAGATAATACTCATAACAATACTTTTTATCAATACCACTAATAAAAAGAAATTAAAAAAGACGATAATTAGTCATCTTTTTTTTCATTAAATTCAATATATAAACTTTTAATTTCATTCATTACGATTTCTAACTTCTCCTTTTTCTGTTAGTTTCCGCAATAATTTTTTTCATATCCTTCTTCTACTATATAACTATAATTAATTATAATAGGTATAAACTCAGGGATTTTCTCTTTGTTTTTATACATTAAAGTAATAAAAAGATTGACTCAAAAAAATCTTGTTTCTTCAAAAATCACGATTTTGTCGAGTCAATTCTTTTTAATTATGCAGCTCTTCTATAACCTGCTTTTTTTGAGCGGCTTCTTCTGAACTAAAGACTAGTAGATTTCTCGCTGCAACATTGTTATAAGAAGGATGTGTCGGTGTATAATAATATCCATTCTTTTTTTACTTGCTCTCACTATTACTCTCTTAGGTTGTTGTAATTGTGTTTGTGCCTCTTTCTTTTGAGTTAATTGAACAGTCTCATTTTTTGTTCCATCCTGTTCGTCAATTTTTTTCTTAGAAGCAGGATGTGAAAGAACTTGTTGTTCTTTATTTCCATCAGAATTATCTTCTTTTTTTCTCTTCTGAAGACTGTTCTTCTAATTTTTTTATCACGTTCTTCTTTTTTTCTCTTGGAAAGTTTTTTTCTTTGTTCTTCTTTTCTAGCTTCACTGAAATGATTCGTCATTAACATAGTTAACATCATTACAAGTGCACTTACAACACCTAATACTACTTTTTTTTCAATCGCGTTTTTACGCTGAATTAATTTTTACAATAGGTGGACATAATAATATAAAACTTAGTACAAAGACTATTACTGCATATCTAATGCCATGTGTAAAAAACCATACTAAGTGATATTAGCATAAACACTAGAAAGATAAACCACAAAAATAACTTGTCCATGTTCTTTTATGAATTTATTCACAATATTTCTCCTTAAAAAAATAATCACTTATCTATTTTTAACACTTTCTTTACTAATAAACAATTATTTTCATAAATAACTTTAATTTTAATAAGATATTCGGCTTTTCTTATAAATATATATTTATATAAATCATATAATTAGTTTCTAGAAATTACCATAGCTATCCCTTGTCCTCCTCCTATACAAAGGAACAGACACCTTTTTCCTTATTATCATTGACTAATGCGTGAACTAAAGTAACTAAAACTCGACATCCACTAGCCCCGATTGGATGTCCTAGTGAAAATAGCTCCTCCACGCGTATTTACTTTGTTTTTGATCTAGATTTAATAGACGAGTTACAGCTATAGATTGTGCAGCAAAAAGCTTCATTCATTTCAAATAAATCTATATCTTCTATGTTTAAACTCAATTTTTTTCTAGTACTTTTTGTGTTGCTGGAACTGGACCTAAGCCCATTACCTTATTGTCTAATCCTGCCGAAACATAACCATCAATATAAGCAAGAACTTCTAATCCTAGTTCTTTAGCACGAGTTTCACTCATTAAAATAACACAGGCTGCACCATCATTTATTCCTGATGCGTTTCCTGCTGTTACAGTTCCATCTTTTTTGAAAGCTGGTCGTAATTTAGCTAAACTTTCTAATGTTGTATTCGAACGAACATATTCATCTGTGTCAAAAATAATTTCTTCTCGTCTAGTTTTAATAACTATCGGAGCTATTTCGTTAGCAAACTGATTATTTTCAATAGCTGCTGTTGCTTTTTTCTGACTTGAAAGGGCAAATTCATCTTGTTCTTCTCTTGTTATACTGTATTGTTCTGCAATATTTTCAGCAGTAATACCCATATGATAGTTTTCAAACGCATCTGTAAGACCATCATTTATTATAGTATCTTCTAATTCCAAACTGCCTAATTTTTGTCCGAAACGAGCATTCTTTGTATAGTGAGGTGCTGCACTCATATTCTCAACACCACCACAAACTACTACATCATTATCCCCTAGTAAAATTGATTGCACCCCAAGAACAACACTTTTCAATCCTGATCCACAAACTTTATTAACAACAAAGGCACTTTTTTCTTTTGGAATACCTGCATTAACTGCGATTTGACGTGCTACATTTTGCCCTAAACCAGTCTGCAAAAACATTACCGAATATTATTTCATCAACTAGATTTGGATTAAGATTTATACTTTCTAATGATTGTTTCACAAGCTCTCCACCAATTTTCGCAGCAGAAATATCTTTTAAACTCCCTCCAAAAACTTCCTATAGCAGTTCTTTTTGCACTTACAATAGCAACTCTGTTCATGTATTTTATCTCCTAATTTGATTTTCTAGTATATTTTACTATAAAAACTATCATTGTTCAAATATTGTCTACACAAGACTATATTTATCAAAAATTTTTATTTTGTAACACTTCTTAAATTTATTTGTAATATAAATGTAATATTTTTGTAATAAACTATTGATTTTTTTGTAATTTTTTTAAATGTATAATATAAGTATAAAGAAGTTATACAAAAAAAGAAGGTGGAAAAACATGAATAAACTTCTAAAAAAACAACAGGTATATTTATTTTTAGGAATTGGATTATTAACAGGATGTACAGATAAAGTAGCAAAAAAAGTAGATACTAATGACAATATTACTACTGAGGTAAAAACTACTGAAGAAAAATCCAGCTTCTTTAGCTAATTTACAAAAAGAAGTTGAACGTGTTGCTCAAACTGACAATAACAATAATAAAGATAATAACAATACTACTAATGATATAAATAAAAAGTCACAGCAAAAAGCAACTACTCCATCTAAAGAAAAATATTCAAAACAACAATACTCAAACTTATAAACATAATTTAGCTAAAGCAGGTGAAATTTTTACAACCTATGGCTTATGGTATGCTAAACTTACAAGGAAGTAGCACTGCCAATGTTGTAAGATACATTGCTAGTAATGATGGTAGCGACAATGTAGTAAAAACAAATAAACTTAACTAAAGTATTAGATTTACTAAATACATATAACGCTCAAACATTCCAAAAAAACAAGATGTATTACAAAGATTACAAAAACGATAAAGAAATTGAATTTGTACAATTAAATAATCATATTGCTGATTATAATAAAGAAGACTTAGAAAAATTAATGAATCACAAAAATAAAGTAGTGTACTTCGTAAAAGATCAAGTATTCTTAGCAAAAAGTGATATTGGCTACGGCGGTGCTACTGATGCAATCTTCATGCCAGTAGAAAAAAATGGAACATTAAAGGCGATAGAGTTCTTATCCCATACGAAAATGTCGCTACAAGAAAACCTGTAGGTATGATGACACTTCGCTTAAACAATAAAAATTATGCTAGCGGAGCTAATAGAACTATGTACTACATAGAAAGATTCGAATTATATTAAAAGAACAGAAAGCGGGTCTATAATAAATGGTTATATAATAAATTCGGGGCATGGAAAAAAATTTCAAGCCCCGGATTTTTTTATTTTTATACAAAAAGACAAATATCCAATATTAAAAGTCCAACTTAATTTTCCATTTCCAAATCGTTTGTAAAGTAACCAGAAACTATAAATGTTAGAATAAAAGTGTAAATAAATTTCAAGATAAAAAAATGTACAAAAAAATATAATATAGATATCTTAAAAAAAGGAGATATCTATGATATTAGACATAAAAAAATACCAACTGAGATTAAGTTGGATTCATTAGAAGATTTACAGGAGTACAAGAAATTTATGGACGATAATAATTTAAAAAAATAAATGTATCTGCCTTGGCTAGAAGATACAAGGTCGATAGAAGAACTATAACAAAAATATCTTAATGGTTTTTGAAAAAAAGGAGACAAAAAAATAAAACATCAAAAACTAGACAAATACTATGACTTAATAAAAACCCTATTAAGTTCATCAACTCAAACTTTTTAGTTATATAAGAGTATTAAGACAATACTTAGAAGATAATTATGGGATTGATATTCAATACTCAACTTTTTTTATAACTATATTAGAAATACACCAGAATTTTATAAATACTTTAAAAAAAGGGAAATGTCTGAGTTCTGATTCCAATAATACCGTTATTAGATTTGAAACTCCACCAGGAGATCAAATGCAAATTGATTGGAAAGAATCTATCCCCTTTGTATTATCAGATACAGGGGAAATAATAGAAGTTAATATACTTGTTGGAGTGTTAGGATACTCAAGATATAAAATGTATAAAGTTTCACTTCTGAAAAACAAGAACAGTATTAATGTCCTTATTGACAGAGATGTTTGAAAATATAAAAAGGAGTACCAAAAAAACAATTATCACAGATAATATGAAACCAGTAATGAATAAACCAAGAACTACATATTTCAAAGGAGAAGTTAATAGTCAATTCGAGGAATTTTTCTAAAGATTTTTGGATTCAAAGTGATACCTTGTAAGGCTAAAAGCCCTCAAACAAAAAGGTAAAAGTAGAATCTCAAATGAAAATATTAGATGAAATACGAGCATACAGTGGAACATTAACACTTAGCGAATTAGTTCAATTAGTAGAGAGAATAAATACAAGAGAAAAATAATAAACTATCTCAAGCAACAGGCAAAAATACCTATTTTTGAATTTGAAAAAGAAAAAGATTCCTTATTGTCATTACCACCTGAAAAAAATAAGGAATCAATACAGAATCAAAACTAAAACCTCAAAAAGTGAATAGTGCCGGTATGATTACAGTAAATACTAAGCAATATTCTGTAGGTCGAAAAATATATTGGACAAAAAAATTACAATATCAAGTTATTGATTCAAATATATACATATACTCTAACACAAAAACTTATTGAAATGCACGAGATAAGTAATATAAAAGATAAACTATAATCCTGAACATTATAAAGAAGGTTTAAAAAAATAAATTTTTCAAATAAAGAAGAAACAGAAATAGAGGAAATGGCTAAACAAAATCTTAATAGTATAGGAGGAGTATAAAAAAATGAAAGTAACTAGTACATATGAGAGAATAATAAGTAATCTAAATTTTTTTAAAGAGTAAAGAGTCATTAGCAGTGCTTGATCAAACATTAGAACAGGTAAATAAAAAAATAATCTCACCTTTATAGACGGATTTCTATACTTTACACAAGCACAGGTAGAAAAGAAAAAAAGCAAAAATCTTATTCAACATTCTGTGAAAGTAGCAGGATTTCCTAGTGTAAAAAAACTTTATCGGAGTTTGACTTTGACTTTCAAGAATCGATAAATAAACAGCAAATATATGATTTCAATTCATTGAGATTCATAGATAAGAAAGAGAATATAGTGTTCTATGGAAATAGCGGTGTTGGGAAAACACACTTAGCTATTTCTATAGGAGTAACTACAGCTCAGAATAGGAAATCAACATACTTTATTAAATGTGCACGTCTGATGGAAATATTAAAAAAAGCTCAGTTAGAAGGTAAATTAGAAGAAAGATTAAAGAAGTTTTTGTGGTTATAAATTATTAATAATAGATGAATTAGGATATCTTCCAATAACAAAAGAGGAATCTAAATTGTTCTTCCAATTAATAGATAGACGTTATGAAAAAAATAGCACTATAATAACTACAAATATAAATTTCTCACAGTGGGATGATGTATTTGGTGATCCATTAATCGCTAGTGCAATAGTTGATAGATTATTACACCATTCACATGTAGCTAAAAATAACTGGAAATTCTTATAGACTTAAAGATTTTTTTCCAAAAGGCAGATGAATAAAATGTACATTTTTTTATTTTGAATTTTTTTGACATATTTAGATTGACATTTACAGAAACCTTCTCCATCCCAATAGAGTGCTTTTAAATCTATCTTTTTTTCCTCCACAAAAATAGAAATACTTGCCCTGAAAAAAAGGATCTAATTGATAATGATGTTGAATCCAATAGGCGAGAGAATCAATACCTTGCCTCATATCAGTTTTACCACAAACGATATATACTTCGCCTAACTTATTTAACGGTATTGACATGATGCATCACTAGCTCCAATATCCATTTTTAATTGTTCTTTATCAGTAGAATCATAAAGCACCCATTCCATTTTTCCCCTTACGTAGTTTCAGTAGAATCGCATTGGATTTCCCTTCTTTTTTTGCTGAATAGCCAACGTCTAATGGTACAATTTGTTTTTGACATTTTATCTTCCTACATTTTTTTCTTTTATGTTTGTATTATAAAGGAATTTTTGTTTGGAGGATAGATTCCTTTGTTATTGGACGCTTACATTTTATTTTCCGTAATAATTTGACTTTTTAACATAAAAAAAGCTCATAGTAATTATAAAATCACTATGAACTTTTTTTATAATTTTTCAGAAGTTAACCAAAAATTGATTTTTGTTGTGTTATCTTCTATTCAGTTTTAACAACTTCTTATTTTTCTTTACGGCGTCTTGCTGCTGCAAGTAATCCACCTAGTACTGCTAATCCTAATCCTGCTAATCCAGTATTAGTTTCAGTTGTACCTGTGTTTGCTAGACGTTGTCCTAGTTTAGTATTTACACCTTGTCCATTAGAACCTGCTACGTCAGAGTCTGAGTTTGCGTCAGTTCCCGCTGAAGCTTGGTTTAACTTGAATTCTTCAAGACGTTTTACCATAGCATCTACTTCTGCTTGAGTTGCATTTACTTTCGCAAATACTTCTTTAGCTTCTGCTAATAATACTTTAGCTTCTTTTGCTTTTGCAGCATCTAATTTATCTAATTCAGAAGCGATTAAACGATCTAAGTTTTGAATTCCCGATTCTAATTTAGATTTATCTACATTAGTATCAGTATTTCCTGTATTACCATTAGATCCGTTACCTGTTTCTTTAGCTTTTACTAAATCAGTTGCTGGAATTTCTACTCTTTGTCCATCTGGATAAACAATTGTTGCTTCTCCATTATCAGAAATTGTAATCTTAGCATCTTTTTAGTTGTGGATTTTCTTTGATTATCGCTTGTTTTTACAGATTCTTTTTCTACATCCGTTAAGCTTTGTTTTGTTAATTACTGGCACTTTAGCTGGTGTATTAATTTTACTTTCATCTGTCGAAGCTTTCTCTTTTTCTTTAAATGCATCCTCTTTTTGCAAGCGCTAATACTTTTACCTTCTTTTTGTAACGATTGTTGCATTTCCTTTTTCATCAAACTTAACCGCTACTTCCTGTTTACCATCTTTTTTTCTATCGTTGCATTTCCTTCTTTATCAATCGTAATTTTCACGCTAGAGTTTTTTTAGATGTGTAGATTGTATTCCCTTCAGCGTCTTGTGTTTTTCAGATAAGCAGAAAGATCGAATGTTGGGATGTCAGTGATAGCTCCTAACATCATGAATTCGAAGTTATCTTTATCTTCTTTAGAAATATTATTAAGATTAGCTACAGTTACTTTGCTTAAATCAAGATTTAAATTAATATGCAGATTATTTCCACCATTTTTTTAACTTTCGCATCTTTCTCATCTTTCACTAAATGTTCTTTAGCAATTGTCTCTGTAGAACCGTTCGGTAATGTTACTGTTATATTTCCTTTTGCGTCTTCTACTAGAGTTGCTCCTGGATTGACCGCTTTTAATTGATTTAGTAACAAGTTCTTTTTCAGTATTTGTTAAGTTCCCTTTATCTCTCACTAGCGTGCGTAAAACTGGCGTTTTAACTTTAGGGCGATTCCGCTTTTTTTCCGCTAGGTTATTATTAGGGATTACTAAGTCTGACGCCGGGATATAAAGAACTGTTCCATCACCTTTGACTACAGTTGCGTTTCCTTTACCGTCTACTACTACATTCGTAGGTTTTGTTGGATCGGCATCTGGATTCACTGCTTTCACCTTAGCTTCTATTTCTTTTTTCTCATCAGAAGTTAATTCATCTTTTTTACCTATTACCGTCTTAGACGCTGGAGTGTTCGCGTTGTTACCTGCATTTAACTTAACTAAATCATCTGCTTTCTTAGTTAAGTCTGCTGCTGGTATTACCGCTGTTTTTTTCCTTTCGGCGTTGTGACTGTTGCGTTTCCTTTTTCATCTACGACTACTTTTGAACCTGGGTTAACAGCTTCTACTTTAGCTTTGATTGCATCTGTTTCTTCTTTTGTTAATGCTGTTGGATTTGCTACTACTGTCTTAGACGCTGGGTTGACTACGTCATCTCCTGCTTTTGGTTCTTCCGCTGTTGCTTCTTTCTTAGTTAAGTCTGCTGCTGGTATTACCGCTGTTTTTCCCTTTCGGTGTTGTGACTGTTGCGTTTCCTTTTTCATCTACGACTACTTTTTGAACCTGGGTTAACAGCTTCTACTTTAGCTTTGATTGCATCTGTTTCTTTTTGGTTGTAGTTCTTCTGGATTTCCGACTACTGTCTTAGATGCTGGGTTGACTACGTCATCTCCTGCTTTTGGTTCTTCTGCTGTTGCTGCTTTCTTAGTTAAGTCTGCTGCTGGAATTACCGCTGTTTTTCCTTTCGGTGTTGTGACTGTTGCGTTTCCTTTTTCATCTACGACTACTTTTTGAACCTGGGTTAACAGCTTCTACTTTAGCTTTGATTGCATCTGTTTCTTCTTTTTGTTAATGCTGTTGGATTTGCTACTACTGTCTTAGATGCTGGGTTGACTACGTCATCTCCTGCTTTCGGTTCTTCTGCTGTTGCTTCTTTCTTAGTTAAGTCTGCTGCTGGAATTACCGCTGTTTTTTTCCTTTTGATGTTGTGACTGTTGCGTTTCCTTTTTTTCATCTAATACTACTGTTGAACCTGGGTTAACAGCTTCTACTTTAGCTTTGATTGCATCTGTTTCTTCTTTTTGTTAATGCTGTTGGATTTGCTACTACTGTCTTAGATGCTGGGTTGACTACGTCATCTCCTGCTTTTGGTTCTTCTGCTGTTGCTGCTTTCTTAGTTAAGTCTGCTGCTGGAATTACCGCTGTTTTTCCTTTTGGTGTTGTGACTGTTGCGTTTCCTTTTTCATCTAATACTACTGTTGAACCTGGGTTAACAGCTTCTACTTTAGCTTTGATTGCATCTGTTTCTTCTTTTGTTAATGCTGTTGGATTTGCTACTACTGTCTTAGATGCTGGGTTGACTACGTCATCTCCTGCTTTTGGTTCGTTCGTTTTTGCGTCTTCCTTCGTTAAATCCGCTCCTGGTATTACCGCTGTTTTTCCTTTTGGTGTTGTGACTGTTGCGTTTCCTTTTTCATCTAATACTACTGTTGAATCTGGGTTAACAGCTTCTACTTTAGCTTTGATTGCATCTGTTTCTTCTTTTTGTTAATGCTGTTGGATTTGCTACTACTGTCTTAGATGCTGGGTTGACTACGTCATCTCCTGCTTTTTGGTTCTTCTGCTGTTGCTTCTTTCTTAGTTAAGTCTGCTGCTGGAATTACCGCTGTTTTTTTCCTTTTTGGTGTTGTGACTGTGGCGTTTCCTTTTTCATCTACGACTACTTTTTGAACCTGAGTTAACAGCTTCTACTTTAGCTTTGATTGCATCTGTTTCTGCTTTTTGTTAATGCTGTTGGATTTGCTACTACTGTCTTAGATGCTGGGTTGACTACGTCATCTCCTGCTTTTTGGTTCTTCTGCTGTTGCTTCTTTCTTAGTTAAGTCTGCTGCTGGAATTACCGCTGTTTTTTTCCTTTTGGTGTTGTGACTGTTGCATTTCCTTTTTCATCTAATACTACTGTTGAACCCGGGTTAACAGCTTCTACTTTAGCTTTGATTGCATCTGTTTCTTTTGGTTGTAGTTCTTCTGGATTTTCGACTACTGTCTTAGACGCTGGGTTGACTACGTCATCTCCTGCTTTTTGGTTCTTCTGCTGTTGCTTCTTTCTTAGTTAAGTCTGCTGCTGGTATTACCGCTGTTTTTTTCCTTTCGGTGTTGTGACTGTTGCGTTTCCTTTTTTTCATCTACGACTACTTTTGAACCCGGGTTAACAGCTTCTACTTTAGCTTTGATTGCATCTGTTTCTTTTTGGTTGTAGTTCTTCTGGATTTTCGACTACTGTCTTAGATGCTGGGTTGACTACGTCATCTCCTGCTTTTTGGTTCTTCCGCTGTTGCTTCTTTCTTAGTTAAGTCTGCTGCTGGTATTACCGCTGTTTTTTTCCTTTCGGTGTTGTGACTGTTGCGTTTCCTTTTTCATCTACGACTACTTTTTGAACCTGGGTTAACAGCTTCTACTTTAGCTTTGATTGCATCTGTTTCTTTTTGGTTGTAGTTCTTCTGGATTTCCGACTACTGTCTTAGATGCTGGGTTGACTACGTCATCTCCTGCTTTTTGGTTCTTCCGCTGTTGCTTCTTTCTTAGTTAAGTCTACTGCTGGTATTACCGCTGTTTTTTTCCTTTCGGTGTTGTGACTGTTGCGTTTCCTTTTTTTCATCTACGACTACTTTTTGAACCTGGGTTAACAGCTTCTACTTTAGCTTTGATTGCATCTGTTTCTTCTTTTTGTTAATGCTGTTGGATTTGCTACTACTGTCTTAGATGCTGGGTTGACTACGTCATCTCCTGCTTTTTGGTTCTTCTGCTGTTGCTTCTTTCTTAGTTAAGTCTACTGCTGGAATTACCGCTGTTTTTCCTTTCGGTGTTGTGACTGTTGCATTTCCTTTTTCATCTAATACTACTGTTGAACCTGGGTTAACAGCTTCTACTTTAGCTTTGATTGCATCTGTTTCTTCTTTTTGTTAATGCTGTTGGATTTGCTACTACTGTCTTAGATGCTGGGTTGACTACGTCATCTCCTGCTTTTGGTTCTTCTGCTGTTGCTTCTTTCTTAGTTAAGTCTGCTGCTGGTATTACCGCTGTTTTTCCTTTTTGGTGTTGTGACTGTGGCGTTTCCTTTTTCATCTACGACTACTTTTTGAACCTGGGTTAACAGCTTCTACTTTAGCTTTGATTGCATCTGTTTCTTTTTGGTTGTAGTTCTTCTGGATTTTCCGACTACTGTCTTAGATGCTGGGTTGACTACGTCATCTCCTGCTTTTTGGTTCTTCTGCTGTTGCTTCTTTCTTAGTTAAGTCTGCTGCTGGTATTACCGCTGTTTTTTTCCTTTTTGGTGTTGTGACTGTGGCGTTTCCTTTTTCATCTACGACTACTTTTTGAACCCGGGTTAACAGCTTCTACTTTAGCTTTGATTGCATCTGTTTCTTTTTGGTTGTAGTTCTTCTGGATTTCCGACTACTGTCTTAGACGCTGGGTTGACTACGTCATCTCCTGCTTTCAGTTCTTCTGCTGTTGCTTCTTTCTTAGTTAAGTCTGCTACTGGTATTACCGCTGTTTTTTTCCTTTTGGTGTTGTGACTGTGGCGTTTCCTTTTTCATCTACGACTACTTTTGAACCTGGGTTAACAGCTTCTACTTTAGCTTTGATTGCATCTGTTTCTTTTTGGTTGTAGTTCTTCTGGATTTCCGACTACTGTCTTAGATGCTGGGTTGACTACGTCATCTCCTGCTTTTTGGTTCTTCTGCTGTTGCTTCTTTCTTAGTTAAGTCTGCTGCTGGTATTACCGCTGTTTTTTTCCTTTTTGGTGTTGTGACTGTGGCGTTTCCTTTTTCATCTACGACTACTTTTGAACCTGGGTTAACAGCTTCTACTTTAGCTTTGATTGCATCTGTTTCTTTTTGGTTGTAGTTCTTCTGGATTTCCGACTACTGTCTTAGATGCTGGGTTGACTACGTCATCTCCTGCTTTTGGTTCTTCTGCTGTTGCTTCTTTCTTAGTTAAGTCTGCTGCTGGTATTACCGCTGTTTTTTTCCTTTTTGGTGTTGTGACTGTGGCGTTTCCTTTTTCATCTACGACTACTTTTTGAACCTCGGGTTAACAGCTTCTACTTTAGCTTTGATTGCATCTGTTTCTTTTTGGTTGTAGTTCTTCTGGATTTCCGACTACTGTCTTAGACGCTGGGTTGACTACGTCATCTCCTGCTTTCGGTTCTTCTGCTGTTGCTTCTTTCTTAGTTAAGTCTGCTACTGGTATTACCGCTGTTTTTTTCCTTTTGGTGTTGTGACTGTGGCGTTTCCTTTTTCATCTACGACTACTTTTGAACCTCGGGTTAACAGCTTCTACTTTAGCTTTGATTGCATCTGTTTCTTTTGGTTGTAGTTCTTCTGGATTTCCGACTACTGTCTTAGATGCTGGGTTGACTACGTCATCTCCTGCTTTTTGGTTCTTCTGCTGTTGCTTCTTTCTTAGTTAAGTCTGCTGCTGGTATTACCGCTGTTTTTTTCCTTTTTGGTGTTGTGACTGTAGCGTTTCCTTTTTTTCATCTACGACTACTTTTTGAACCTGGGTTAACAGCTTCTACTTTAGCTTTGATTGCATCTGTTTCTTCTTTTGTTAATGCTGTTGGATTTGCTACTACTGTCTTAGATGCTGGGTTGACTACGTCATCTCCTGCTTTTGGTTCTTCTGCTGTTGCTTCTTTCTTAGTTAAGTCTGCTGCTGGTATTACCGCTGTTTTTCCTTTTGGTGTTGTGACTGTGGCGTTTCCTTTTTCATCTACGACTACTTTTGAACCTGAGTTAACAGCTTCTACTTTAGCTTTGATTGCATCTGTTTCTGCTTTTGTTAATGCTGTTGGATTTGCTACTACTGTCTTAGATGCTGGGGTATTCACGTTTGGTTTCACTGGATCACTTGCTGTTCCTGCTTCACTTGCATCACTGTTACCTTTTGTTGCGACTGCTTTTACTGGTGTAGTGTCTTTTGCTACTGTGTGGTCTAATGTCACAACTCCGCTAGTTCCATCTACGCTTACTCCTGGTGTATTTGATTTATCTTTCCATACTCCATCTTCTTTTGCGATTTCGATTGTTGTCTCTTCTGTTCCATTTGTTGGTGTGTACGTTACTTTGACTTTATCTACATCTCCTTTTGGTGTTACAGTTACTGTTGCTGTCGCTTCGTCTGCTGTTACTGTTGGCGCTTCTGCTGGTTTCGCTTGTTTTGCTGGATCACTTGCTGTTCCTGCTTCACTTGCGTCACTGTTTCCTTTTGTTGCGACTGCTTTTACTGGTGTATTGTCTTTAGCTACTGTATGGTCTAATGTCACAACTCCGCTAGTTCCATCTACGCTTACTCCTGGTGTATTTGATTTATCTTTCCATACTCCATCTTCTTTTGCGATTTCGATTGTTGTCTCTTCTGTTCCATTTGTTGGTGTGAACGTTACTTTGACTTTATCTACATCTCCTTTTGGTGTTACAGTTACTGTTGCTGTCGCTTCGTCTGCTGTTACTGTTGGCGCTTCTGCTGGTTTCGCTTGTTTTAGCTGGATCACTTGCTGTTCCTTCGTCACTTGCATCACTGTTTCCTTTTGTTGCGACTGCTTTTACTGGTGTTGTGTCTTTTGCTACTGTGTGGTCTAATGTCACAACTCCTGTTGTTGGATTAACATTTACTCCTGCAGTTGGTGTTTCTGATTTTTCTTTCCATACTTCGCCTTCTTTTACTACTTCTATAGTTTTTTCAGGACTTCCATCTGTTGGTGTGTACGTTACTTTGACTTTATCTACATCTCCTTTTGGTGTTACAGTTACTGTTGCTGTCGCTTCGTCTGCTGTTACTGTTGGCGCTTCTGCTGGTTTCGCTTGTTTTGCTGGATCACTTGCTGTTCCTGCTTCACTTGCGTCACTGTTTCCTTTTGTTGCGACTGCTTTTACTGGTGTATTGTCTTTAGCTACTGTATGGTCTAATGTCACAACTCCGCTAGTTCCATCTACGCTTACTCCTGGTGTATTTGATTTATCTTTCCATACTCCATCTTCTTTTGCGATTTCGATTGTTGTCTCTTCTGTTCCATTTGTTGGTGTGAACGTTACTTTGACTTTATCTACATCTCCTTTTGGTGTTACAGTTACTGTTGCTGTCGCTTCGTCTGCTGTTACTGTTGGCGCTTCTGCTGGTTTCGCTTGTTTTACTGGATCATTTGCTGTTCCTTCGTCACTTGCGTCACTGTTTCCTTTTGTTGCGACTGCTTTTACTGGTGTTGTGTCTTTTGCTACTGTGTGGTCTAATGTCACAACTCCGCTAGTTCCATCTACGCTTACTCCTCGGTGTATTTGATTTATCTTTCCATACTCCATCTTCTTTTGCGATTTCGATTGTTGTCTCTTCTGTTCCATTTGTTGGTGTGTACGTTACTTTGACTTTATCTACATCTCCTTTTGGTGTTACAGTTACTGTTGCTGTCGCTTCGTCTGCTGTTACTGTTGGCGCTTCTGCTGGTTTCGCTTGTTTTACTGGATCATTTGCTGTTCCTGCTTCACTTGCGTCACTGTTTCCTTTTTGTTGCGACTGCTTTTTACTGGTGTTGTGTCTTTTTGCTACTGTGTGGTCTAATGTCACAACTCCTGTTAGTTCCATCTAACGCTTTACTCCTCAGGGTGTATTTGATTTTATCTTTCCATACTCCATCTTCTTTTTGCGATTTCGATTGTTGTCTCTTCTGACTTCCATCTGTTGGTGTGAACGTTACTTTGACTTTATCTACATCTCCTTTTTGGTGTTACAGTTACTGTTGCTGTCGCTTCGTCTGCTGTTACTGTTGGCGCTTCTGCTGGTTTCGCTTGTTTTACTGGATCATTTTGCTGTTCCTTCGTCACTTGCGTCACTGTTTCCTTTTTGTTGCGACTGCTTTTACTGGTGTTGTGTCTTTTGCTACTGTGTGGTCTAATGTCACAACTCCTGTTGTTCGATCTAACGCTTTACTCCTGCAGTTGGTGTTTCTGATTTTATCTTTCCATACTTCGCCTTCTTTTTACTACTTTCTATAGTTGTTTCTTCAGGACTTCCATCTGTTGGTGTGAACGTTACTTTGACTTTATCTACATCTCCTTTTTGGTGTTACAGTTACTGTTGCTGTCGCTTCGTCTGCTGTTACTGTTGGCGCTTCTGCTGGTTTCGCTTGTTTTACTGGATCATTTGCTGTTCCTTCGTCACTTGCATCACTGTTTCCTTTTTGTTGCGACTGCTTTTTACTGGTGTTGTGTCTTTTGCTACTGTGTGGTCTAATGTCACAACTCCTGTTGTTGGATTAACATTTACTCCTGCAGTTGGTGTTTCTGATTTTTCTTTCCATACTTCGCCTTCTTTTACTACTTCTATAGTTTTTTCAGGACTTCCATCTGTTGGTGTGTACGTTACTTTGACTTTATCTACATCTCCTTTTGGTGTTACAGTTACTGTTGCTGTCGCTTCGTCTGCTGTTACTGTTGGCGCTTCTGCTGGTTTCGCTTGTTTTACTGGATCATTTGCTGTTCCTGCTTCACTTGCGTCACTGTTTCCTTTTGTTGCGACTGCTTTTACTGGTGTTGTGTCTTTTGCTACTGTGTGGTCTAATGTCACAACTCCTGTTGTTGGATTAACGTTTACTCCTGCAGTTGGTGTTTCTGATTTTTCTTTCCATACTTCGCCTTCTTTTACTACTTCTATAGTTTTTTCAGGACTTCCATCTGTTGGTGTGTACGTTACTTTGACTTTATCTACATCTCCTTTTGGTGTTACAGTTACTGTTGCTGTCGCTTCGTCTGCTGTTACTGTTGGCGCTTCTGGTTTTTGAGGTTTCTTCGTTAAGGCTGATGTTGGAATTACCACTGTTTTTTTCTGTAACTCCTTCACCTGTCGTGACTGTTGCATTTCCTTTTTCATCTACGAATATCGCTTTTGCATCTGGATTTACTTCTTTTATCTTAGCTGTAATTTTATCTTTTTTTCATCTTGTTTTAATTCATTTGGATTTAGTACTTCTGTTTTTCTCACTTGGAATTGCTACGTCATCTCCTGCATTTGGTTTACTTGCATCCGCAGCTGTTTTCACTAGGGCTGACGCTGGAATTACGGCTGTCTTGTCTTTTGTTGTTGTTACTTTCGCATTCCCTTTTTCATCTACTTCTACAGTTGAGCCTGGGTTTACTTCTTTTTATCTTAGCTGTAATTTTATCTTTTTTTCATCTTGTTTTTAATTCATTTGGATTTACTACCTCTACCTTAGATGCAGGAGTTACTACGTCATCTCCTGCTCCTGGTTGAGCTGCTTCTGCTTTAGTTTTTCACTAAATCTTTACCCGGAATTTTCGCTGTTTTTCCTCCATCTGGTGTTACTGTCGTATCCCCATTATCTCCTACGTTTACAGTTGAGTTTGGATTCACTTCTTTTTATCTTAGCTGTAATTTTATCTTTTTTTCATCTTGTTTTAATGAAGTTGGATCCTCTACTACAGTCTTAGATGCTGGAGTGTTAACAGTTTTCTTGTTTAGTTTTTTCACAACTGTTTCCGGATCTACCGCCTTATCGTAGATAGATAAACTATACACTTTACCACCAGGTGTAGCTTCTCTTGGTGTACCTGTATCATCAAAGAAAAATCCTAATATCGTTTTCGCTTTTCCGTTCTCTGTAATAGTAGCAGGTTTTGAGTTTGTGAGAGTTGCTGGATTGTTTGAATCAAATTCTTGAGTAATATGTTTCTCATCATTAGCTAGGTAAACAGTAAAGTTTGTTTTTGATTTTCTAATAATAAAATTAACAACTTGATTGTTAGAAATTGAATTTTTACTTGTTGGAGAGTTACTATCGTTATAAAATTGCAACTTCCCATCATCGACAAAAATAAAAAAACCAGTGTCATCGTTATTGTTTTTATAATCAACTATTTTCCTCCATTGGGTATCACTACCAGCAGTAGTTTTATCATAAGAAAAACTTCACACCTATAGTGTATTCTTCTCCTAACTCCTTATCTAATTTCAGTTTGAAACCACCACCTCTAGGTTGCGTTGATTCCCATCTCATATACTTCCCATTTTCATCTTCCCCGAAGGTTATAGATTTATTATTCCTATTATTACCATCACCTGCTTCAGTGAAGAACTCAAGAGAAGAATGACCCTGTTGGTCTTTTAAGTCTTCTTTTTCTTTCTACATTAAAAGTATAAGAAGCGTAAGAATCGTCAACTTCTTCAGCTGATCCTGCAGGTTGTTCTCCTGTACGCAGTGGATTATTGGTATCTATTGCTTTTTCCGTTACGCAGGTCATGTGAACCTGTGTTTTCGATTGAATTTGTTCCAGCTTTCGGTTCTGTATTTTCTGCCTTTTTACCTACTGTTGGTTGTCCGTTCGTTGTGTCTACTTCTGGTGTCACTTTTTTTCTCTGTAGGTTTTGTTACTAATTTAGTGTTAGCCACAGTTGCAAGTTTGCTGTAAGCTTTTGTCAGTTCAGCTTGAGTTGTAGCATTTTTGTAACACTTCTTTAGCTGCAGCCAACTCCTCTTTCAATAAAGCAACACTTTCTTCTGTTTTATTCGCGTATGCACCTTTATCAAATTTCGCTTCAACCTCTTTGATATACTTTTCAAGTTTAGTTTTGTCTAAAGCTACACCTTCTTCTTTTTTTAGTTGGTTCAGCTCCTACTTTAGCTGCTACTGAGGCTGCTACGTCTTCTATTGTAGTTCCTGCCGCTACTGGTTGCGCTACTGCTACTGGTGCAGGTGTAATATGTTCTCTTTCTCCGGCGTTTGTTGTATTATCCTCTGTTGTATTATTCGATACTTCTTCACTGGCTTGAGCCACTGCTCCAGCACCAAAGAAGATACTAGCACCAATTACTACTGAAGCTGCACCTACTTTTAAATTTTTTTAATAGAATATGTCTCTACCTTTTGTTCCTTCTTTTTGTATTTTTTTAAATATTGATTATTTTTTTACCTATCAATTTTAAACACCTTCCTTACAATAATCTACAAATAGTTTATATATTAATACAAAAAAATCATAAAACAAACTACACCTTTTGTTTTTTTGGAAAATCAAAAAGCATAATTCTTATCTATTTATATTACTTTCTTTTTGTTTTTATTTAATAATAGTACAAATCCCTTGATAATTCAAGTGTTTGAACCCCAGTGTATTAAGACTTTATCCAAGTAATCTAAATTTTTTTCTATTTAAGTAACTCAACTTTTTTTCCCTAGAAAAAGAGAATAATACTAACTAATTATTTTCTTTTACCTAACATAGTCAAAAAAATGGATTTTTAGCAAAAACACCTTCCCCACCTTACAGCTATTTCTAAGCTGTTAAATAACTTTAACAAAGCATTTTATTTTTTTCTTTTTCAGTTCGATTTCCCTTCTGCTAAAGCGAAATTAATTATTCATCAATAAAACAACAATCAAATACTATTTATTAAACATACAAATTTAACAATAAATATTTTCAAACAAGTTGGCATTGAAGATGATAAAATAAGACAATTTTGACAAAAATCCTAGATTTCTATTGTCGATATAACGCAATAAAATCTCAATAACACGCGTAGCAAACGTGTTTCAATCAACTTCGGCTATCGCTTTGCTTCTTGGTACATCCTTGCGTACTTTGTACCTAACGTATGCTAATTCATAATTTTCAAATTCTACTTTGTCACTTCGCAGTTGGAACTGATGAGTTACTCGATAAAAATTTCACAAATCTAAAGGATGCAGAGAAATTTTATCGAGTAACTTACTGCTAACAATAACTCTAATCATCAGAAGCAACGCGACTAAGCTGATTAGTAGTTATCACTGCTACTTTTTATTCGTCACTCCGTTCCTCTAAAAGTAAGTCTTCGTTGCGTACTTTGTACGTGAAGGATTTCGTCGTACCTTTGGCACTAGAAATCCAAACGTACAAAAGCAAAAAAAGACTACCTTGCCTGGTAATCTTTTAAAGTATAATTAGATTTAATTTTTTTAAAGGGACAAAAAGGGTATCCTAGCATCCTCGCTAGGATACATTAGAAACTAGACGACGTAGCCTTTTTATCTACGCATTTCAAGCACTCTTTTTGCCAAAAAAATTAGTTTAAATTGTGTTGTATGTGTTGTTTAGTTGTGTGTGTGTATGTAGTATGTTATTGTTGTATGAAAAATTTTTATTAAACTAATTCTATAATAGCTGTTTCTGCACCGTCACCTTTACGTGGTCCAACACGTAAAATACGAGTGTATCCACCATTACGGTCCGCATATTTAGGTGCTACTTCTTCAAATAATTTTTTAAGAGCTAATTGACTCTTACCTTCTTCAGTTGCTACTGCAACAGGTTGAATGAATTTAGCTGCATTACGTCTTGCTGCTAGATCACCTTTTTTACCTAATGTAATCATTTTTTCTGTTAATGAACGAACTTCTTTCGCTCTTGTAACAGTTGTTTCAATTCTACCGTGTACTAGTAGAGCTGTAACTAAGTTTCTTAACATCGCTTTACGGTGAGCTGATGTACGTCCTAATTTTCTGTAACCCATTAGTGTGCCTCCTTGTTAGTTTTATTCTTCTCTAAATCCTAGTTCTAAATCTTGAAGTTTAATTTTAACTTCTTCTAATGATTTACGACCTAAGTTTCTTACTTTAATCATTTCTTGTTCTGTTTTGTTAGCTAATTCTTGAACTGTATTTATACCTGCACGTTTTAGACAGTTATAACTACGTACTGATAAGTCAAGTTCTTCAATTGTCATTTCTAACATTTGAACTTTATTATCTTCTTCTTTAGCTACCAATATATCAGCAGCTTTTGCTTCTTCAGACATTTCCATAAATAATTCTAAATGAGAAATAAGAATTTTTGATGCTAATGCTAAAGCGTCGTTAGCTGTAATTGTACCATTTGTTGTAACATCTAAAAATAAGTTTATCAAAGTCAGTGCTTTGTCCTACCCTAGTTTTTTCAACTGTGTAGTTTACTTTAGATACTGGTGTATAAATTGAATCGATTGGAATTACGCCAATTGGTAAGTCACGTTTTTTGTTTCCATCTGCTGGTACAAATCCACGTCCTTTACCTACGTAAATAAGCATTTCAAATTGTCCACCTTCTGATACAGTAGCAATATGTTGATCTGTGTTGATAACTTCGATATCTGAATCGATAGCGATATCTTCTGCAGTAACAACTGCTGGACCTTTTACATTAATAGATACTACTTTTTCTTCTTCTGAATGTACTTTAAACGCAATGTTTTTAACATTCATAATGATTTCAGTAACATCTTCTACTACACCTTTAACGGCTTGGAATTCGTGTTGAACTCCTTGAATATCGATACTTCTTGCTGCTGCTCCTGGTAATGATGAGATTAACATTCTTCTCAATGAATTACCTAATGTAGTACCATAACCACGTTCTAATGGTTCTACTACAAAGCGACCAAATCGTTTATCTGATGATTCTTCTATGATTTGAATTTTTGGTTTTTCTATTGCTAACATTATGTTAAACCTCCTAAATTTAGTGTATTCAAATTATTATACACGACGACGTTTAGGTGGGCGACATCCATTGTGAGGAACTGGAGTTACGTCTTTGATTGATGTAACTTCTAATCCTGCAGATTGTAATGCACGAATAGCTGCTTCACGCCCTGCTCCTGGACCTTTAACTGTTACATCTACATATTTCATTCCGTGTTCCATAGCTTGTTTTAGCTGCTGCTTCACTTGCCATTTGTGCTGCGAATGGAGTAGATTTTCTAGAACCTTTGAATCCTAACGCTCCTGCACTTGACCATGATACTGCATTACCATGTTCATCTGTAATTGTTACTATTGAGTTATTGAATGTAGAACGAATGTGTGCTATACCGTTTTGTATATTTTTTTTCACACGACGTTTACGTGATTGTTGTTTACGAGCCATAGTTGTGTTTCTCCTCCTATCCTAATTATTTTTTCTTGTTCGCAACTGTTTTCTTAGGACCTTTACGAGTACGAGAGTTGTTCTTAGTATTTTGCCCTCTTACTGGAAGTCCACGACGGTGACGGATACCTCTGTAACATCCGATTTCCATTAGACGTTTAATGTTTAATGAAACTTCACGACGAAGATCACCTTCTGTTTTGTAGTTATCTACAGCTTCACGAATTTTATCTAATTGTTCACCTGTTAAGTCTTTAACTCTCACATCTTCAGAAACACCAGCTTCTTTTAAGATTTTTTGAGAAGTTTTTAAACCTATACCATATACATAAGTTAGTGATATAACAACGCGTTTCTCACGTGGAATATCGACTCCTGCTATACGTGCCATTAAGTTTGCACCTCCTAATTAATTATCCTTGTTTTTGTTTGTGTTTTGCGTTTTCGCAAATCACTAATACTTACCACCACGACGAATTACTTTACATTTGTCACAGATTTTCTTTACTGATGGTCTTACTTTCATCGTTATTTCCTCCTTGAGTTTATAACTTACTTGAATCTATAAGTTATTCTACCTTTTGTCAGGTCATACGGACTCATTTCTACTGTAACTTTATCACCTGGTAAAATTCTTATATAATTCATTCTGATTTTTCCAGAAACATGAGCTAAAATAATATGACCATTTTCTAATTCTACTTTAAACATTGCATTCGGCAAGTTTTCTACTACTAAACCTTCTACTTCAATGACATCTTTTGCCATACTTTTCCTCCCTGACTATTTCAGTTTATCTAATACTTTTTTTACGTCTTGGAAAACTACTTTGATGTCTTGGTCACCATTAATATTTTCAACTACACCTTCTTTTTGACTATAGAAGTCAAGTAATGGTTTAGTTTGTTTAATATTAACCTCTAAGCGATTAGCAACTGTTTCTTCATTGTCATCACTTCTTTGGTAAAGTTCACCACCATCTTTATCACAAACACCTTCAACTTTAGGTGGGTTGAAAATTAAATGATAAGTAGTTCCACATTGTTTACAGATTCTTCTACCTGTTAATCTAGGTAATAGAAATATCTGGATCAACATCGATATTTAATACTTTATCGATTTTTCTATTAGTTTTCGCTAAAATTTGATCAAGGGCTTCAGCTTGTTCTACTGTTCTTGGAAAACCGTCAAGTAAAAAGCCTTCTTTTGCATCTTCTTGATTCAATCTTTCTTCAACTAATCCTATAGTTACACTGTCAGGAACAAGTTGTCCTTTATCAATATAACTTTTTGCTTCTTTTCCAAGCGGTGTCTCATTTTTAATAGCAGCTCTAAACATATCTCCTGTAGAAATATGAGGAATTGGATAATTCTCTTTAATTTGTTCTGCTTGAGTACCTTTACCCGCTCCTGGTAATCCCATTAATATTATATTCATCATATCTATTTACCACCTTTTTTTCCAGTAATGAAACTTCTATAGTTTCTTTCCGTTAATTGTGTATTAAGTTGCTTAACTGTCTCTAGTGCTACACTGACAACAATTATTAAACTTGTTCCACCAATGTGTACAGAAGCTGGTAATTTAGCTAGGTTGGTGAATATTGTTGGAAGAACCGAAACAGCTGCTAGGAATATTGAACCTACAAACGTTAGTCTGTATAAAATACCTGTAATGTATTGTTCAGTTTTTTTACCTGGTCTAACCCCTGGAACAAAACTTCCTTGTTTTCTTAAGTTATCTGCCATTTTCTCTGGGTTAACTTGTACCATTACATAGAAGTAACAGAATGCAATAATTAATACTACATATAATGTTAATCCAATCCAATGACTGAAATCAAAATACGAAACTATTCTTTGCAATTTCTCATTGTTAGGTGCGAAGATTGCAATAGTTCTTGGTAATTGTAAAAATGCTACTGCAAAGATTACTGGGATAACCCCGGCACTGTTAACACGAAGTGGTAAGAATGTTGAACGAGCTCCTAACATTCTGCGCCCAGCTCTTGCTTGAGAGTATTGAATAGGTATTTTACGAATAGCTTCTTGCATGTAAACAACAGCAGCCACTATTGCGATAATTACTAATGCAACTATAACTAGTTTTAAAATAGCTAGGTTAATATTCTCAGCATCTTTAATTTGAGATTCATATACTTGGTAGAATTGTTGAGGCATACGAGCTATAATACCAGCTAAAATGATAATTGATACCCCGTTACCTACACCATATTGAGAAATTTGATCCCCAATCCATAATAGTAATGCAGTACCTGCAGTTAATACTAAGGCTACTGTAATGAATCCTACTACAGATGTATCTTTGATTAATCCACCATAAGCATTATTAAATCCATAAGACATAATTAACGCTTGAATAAATGATAAGACTATCGCTAATACTCTAGTTAATTTTTGAGTTTTCTTCTGACCTACTTCACCTTGTTTTGCCCACTCAGCTAATGTAGGAATAACATCCATTTGCATAAGTTGAATTACGATAGATGCTGTAATGTATGGCATGATACCCATAGCGAATACAGAAAACTGTTGTAATGCTCCTCCTGCAAATGTGTTAAATATACCGAATAACCCTGATGCGTCTTGACTTTTTTTAGTACATCCGCATCTACTCCCAGTACCGGTAAATATGAACCGACTACGGAATAAAAAAATATACCAAATAAGGTAAATAATATTTTTGTTACGAGTTTCTTTTTACTCTAAACAAATTCAGCGTTGCACTAAACATTTATTATAGCACCTCGCAAACTCCTCCAGCTGCTTCAATAGCATCTTTTGCTGAAGATGAGAATTTATGAGCTTGTACAGTTAATTTTTTCTCTAATTTACCGTTAGCTAATACTTTAACACCTGAAAGTTCTTTTTTGATAACTTTAGTTTCTACTAATAGAGCAGGTGATACTACAGTACCATCTTCAAATTTGTTTAAGTCTGTAAGATTTACAACTGCATATTCTTTTCTGTTAACGTTGTTAAATCCACGTTTTGGAATACGTCTGAATAATGGGTTTTGTCCACCTTCAAATCCTGGGCGAACTCCACCACCACTACGTGCTTTTTGTCCTTTTTGACCACGTCCACTTGTTTTACCGTTTCCTGATCCAATCCCACGACCTACTCTGTTACGCTCTTTACGAGAACCTTCAACTGGTTGTAATTCATGTAATTTCATTTAGACTAGCACCTCCTTGTATTAATAATTATTTTTCTTCTACAGTCACTAAGTGTGAAACTTTATTAATCATACCACGAATCGCAGCGTTATCTTTGTGTTCAACTGTTTGGTGCATTTTTTTAAGACCAAGAGCTTCTACAACTTTTCTTTGATTCTTTGGACGACCAATTGTACTACGAGTTAGGGTTACTTTTAATGTCATGTTCTTTTCCCTCCTCTTATCCTAATAATTCTTCTACAGATTTACCACGTAAAGCTGCTACGTGTTCAACTGTTTGTAATCTTGTTAATCCTTCGATTGTAGCACGAACCATGTTTACTGGTGTGTTTGAACCTAGAGATTTTGATAAGATATTTGAAATACCTGCTAATTCTAATACGGCACGAACTGGACCACCAGCGATTACCCCAGTACCTGGTGCAGCTGGTTTAACTAAAACTGAACCTGCTCCAAATTGACCTGTGATTTCGTGAGGTATTGTTCCGTTAACTACTGGTACAGTAATTAAGTTATGTTTTGCAGCTTCAACTGCTTTTTTGATTGCATCTGGTACCTCTTGAGCTTTACCAGTACCAAATCCTACGCGACCATTTTTGTCACCTACTACTACTAAAGCAGAGAAACGGAAACGACGTCCACCTTTAACAACTTTAGCTACACGGCGAATGGCAACTACGCGTTCTTCAAATTCTTTTTTGATTTCTTCCTGACGCATCTACTAATTTCCCTCCTTTATTAGAATACAAGTCCGTTTTCACGTGCTGCTTCAGCTAATGCTTTAACACGTCCGTGATATAAGTATCCTCCACGGTCGAAAACAACTTTTTCAATTCCTTTTTCTTTAGCTACTTCTGCGATTAATTTTCCTACTTGTTTAGCTGCTTCAACACTTGATTTAGAAACATTTTCTAATTTTAATGTAGAAGCTTGTGCTAATGTAACACCTTTAGTGTCATCAATAATTTGTGCGTAAATGTTTGTGTTTGAACGGTATACGTTTAAACGTGGCACTTCAGTAGTTCCTTGAACTTTAACACGAACTCTTGCGTGTCTTTTTTTACGAACTTTATTTTTGTCAAGTTTCGTAATCATACTTGAAACACTCCTTTCTGTTATCTATTATTTACCAGTTTTTACCTTCTTTACGGCGAACATATTCACCAACATGGCGAATACCTTTACCTTTATAAGGTTCTGGAGGACGTACTGCACGAACTTTAGCTGCATATTGTCCTACTACTTCTTTGTTAATACCTTCGATACTAACTTTAGTGTTTCCTTCAACACCTAATTTAATTCCTTCGATTTCTTCAAATTCAACTGGGTGAGAATATCCAACACTTAGTACTAATTTTTTACCTTGCATTTGAGCACGGTAACCAACCCCGATTAACTCAAGTTCTTTTTTGAATCCAGCAGATACACCTTCAATCATGTTAGCTAAGATAGCACGAGTTGTTCCGTGTACTGTACGGTGACGTTTTGAGTCTGATGGACGTACTACAGTGATTTCATTCCCTTCAATGTTGAAAGTCATGTCTTTATCAAATTGTTGTTTTAATTCACCTTTAGGTCCTTTTACTGTTGCGAAGTTATCGTTAATGTTAACTTCAACACCTGCAGGTATTGTAATAACTTTATTACCTATACGTGACATTTAATTGGCACCTCCTTATAATATTACCAGATGTAAGCTAATACTTCTCCACCTGTATTGTTTTTACGAGCAACTTTATCAGTTACAACTCCGTTTGAAGTTGATACGATTGCTATTCCTAGTCCGTTTAATACTCTTGGCAGTTCGTCTGCTTTAGCGTAAACACGTAAACCAGGTTTTGAAATTCTTTTAATTCCTTTAATTACTCTTTCACCTTTAGAGTATTTAAGTGAAATTTTAATGATTCCTTGTTTGTTATCTTCGATGTATTCTACATCTTTGATGAAACCTTCTTGTTTTAATATTTCTGCAATTTGCTTTTTAATATTTGACGCAGGTAATTCTAATGTTTCGTGTTTTACCATGTTAGCATTACGAATACGTGTTAGCATATCTGCGATAGGATCTGTCATTGTCATTAGGATAAATCCTCCTTTCTTCTACTAATATATTACCAACTTGCTTTTTTAACTCCAGGAATTTGTCCTTTATAAGCTAATTCACGGAATTTAATACGGCTAATACCAAATTTCCCAATGTATCCGTGAGGACGTCCAGTTATGCTACAACGATTGTGTAAACGAGCTGGAGCTGAGTTTTTAGGAAGTTTGCTAAGTCCGATATAATCACCTTTAGCTTTTAATTCCGCTCTTTTAGCTGCATATTTATCAACTAATTTTTGGCGTTTTAATTCACGCTCTACCATTGCTTTTTTAGCCATGTGTCTATTACCTCACCTTTCTTATTTTGCGAATGGCATACCACATAGTGTTAATAACTCACGAGCTTCCTCATCTGTGTTAGCTGTAGTTACTACTACGATGTCCATACCACGTACTTTACTTACTTTATCATAATCAATTTCAGGGAAAATTAATTGTTCTTTAACACCTAATGTGTAGTTACCACGACCATCGAATGCTTTTTTAGAAACACCGTGGAAGTCACGTACACGTGGAAGTGCTACTGTTACTAATTTATCGAAGAATTCATACATTCTTTCCCCACGTAAAGTAACTTTTGCACCGATAGGCATACCTTCACGTAGTCTGTATGTAGCGATTGATTTTTTAGCTCTTGTAATTAATGGTTTTTGACCAGAAATTAAAGCTAATTCAGCTACAGCGTTATCTAGGGCTTTAGAGTTTTGCACTGCATCACCTACACCCATGTTAATTACGATTTTTTCAATTTTTGGTACTTGCATTACGCTTTTGTACTCAAATTTTGTCATTAATTCTTTTGTTATCTCAGATTTAAATTTATCTTCTAAACGAGCCATCTAAAATTGTGCCTCCTTTCTTCAACTAATAATTATATTTCTTTTCCTGATTTTACAGCGATACGTACTTTCTTACCATCTTTAGTTTCAAAACGTACTCTTGTTGCTTTTCCAGTTTCAGGATCTTGTAACATTACGTTTGATGCGTGGATTGCTGCTTCTTTTTCTACGATTCCACCTTGAGGTGCATCTTGAGAATTTTTTTAACGTGTTTTTTTTAATGATGTTAACACCTTCTACAACAACACGATCTTTTTTTAGGGTTGAGCTTCGATTACTGTTCCAACTTTACCTTTGTCTTTACCAGTAATTACTACAACTTTATCACCTTTTTTAATGAACATTTCTTGTTAACCTCCTTCTTTCTGTACTTTTTTTATTATAATACTTCTGGAGCTAATGATACGATTTTCATGTAGTTACCGTCTCTTAATTCACGAGCAACTGGTCCGAAAATACGAGTACCACGTGGGCTCTTATCATCACGGATAATTACACAAGCATTTTCATCAAATTTAATATATGAACCGTCGTTACGACGAGCTCCTGTTTTTGTACGAACGATTACGGCTTTAACTACTTCACCTTTTTTAACAACTCCACCTGGTGTTGCTTTTTTAACAGAACATACAATAACGTCACCGATATTGGCAACTTTACGTCCTGAACCACCTAGAACTTTAATTGTTAAAACTTCTTTTGCTCCTGAGTTATCAGCCACTTTTAAGCGTGTTTCTTGTTGAATCATGCGCTTTTTTTGCCTCCTTCTTAGGGGTTTATCCTAGTTTTTATTAGATTATAACTGCTTCTTCTACTACTTCTACTAAACGGAAGTTTTTAGTTGCAGATAATGGACGAGTTTCCATTATTTTTAACGATATCATTTAATTTAGCAACATTGTTTTTCATCATGTGCTTTGAATTTTTTTAGAATATTTTACACGTTTACCGTATAGAGGATGTTTTTTGTAAGTTTCTACTAAAACTGTGATAGTTTTATCCATTTTATCAGAAACTACTTTTCCAACGTAAACTTTTCTATCATTTCTCTCAGTCATGTTTGCCTCCTATTATTATTTATTCGCTAATTCTCTTTCGCGAATAACAGTTTTCATACGAGCGATTGATTTTCTAACTTGACTAATACGAGCTGTATTTTCTAATTGACCAGTTGCCAATTGGAAGCGTAAGTTGAAAAGCTCTTCTTTAAGTTCTTTGATTTTTGTTTCTAACTCTTGTGAAGTTAATTCTCTAATCATAGATTTGAATTCATTTGTTTTCATTATGCTTCACCACCTGTTTCTTCACGTTTTACAAATTTACATTTAACAGGTAACTTGTGAGATGCAAGTCTTAGAGCTTCACGTGCAACTTCTTCACTTACTCCAGCAACTTCAAACATCACTCTACCTGGTTTTACTATTGCAACCCATCCTTCAACTGCACCTTTACCAGATCCCATACGAACTTCTAATGGTTTTTTAGTATAAGGCATGTGAGGGAAGATCTTAATCCAAACTTTACCACCACGTTTCATATAACGAGTCATCGCTATACGAGCAGCTTCGATTTGACGAGAAGTAACTCTTGCTGCAGTAGTAGCTTGTAATCCATATTGACCGAAATCTACTACGTTTCCGCCTTTAGATTTACCTTTTGTTGATTGTCTGTGTTGACGACGATATTTAACACGTTTAGGCATTAACATAAATTAGTTACCTCCTTTTTCAGATTTTCTAGTTGGTAATACTTCACCACGGTTAATCCAAACTTTAACTCCAAGTTTACCATAAGTAGTATCTGCTTCTTCGTGAGCGTAATCGATGTTTGCTCTTAATGTATGTAATGGTACTGAACCTTCTGAATAGTGTTCTGCACGAGCGATATCTGCTCCACCAAGACGACCTGATACTTGAGTTTTAATTCCTTTAGCTCCTGCTCTCATAGCTCTTTGGATAGCTTGTTTTTGAGCACGACGGAATGATACACGAGCTTCTAATTGACGAGCAATGTTTTCAGCTACTAATTTAGCGTCGATATCAACTTTTTTGATTTCAACTACATTAATGTGTACTCTTTTTCCAGTTAATTTGTTTAATTCTAATCTTAATTTATCGATTTCAGATCCACCTTTACCGATAACCATACCTGGTTTTACCAGTGTGTACTGAAATATTTACTTTCTTATCAGAATCTTTCAATTTCTACTTTAGAAACTGAAGCGTCTTTTAATTGTTTACTGATGAACTCACGGATTTTGAAATCTTCGTGTAAGTTAGCAGCGAAATCTTTTTCCGCATACCATTTTGAATCCCAATCACGAATAACTCCAACACGTAAGCCTATTGGATGTACTTTTTGACCCACAGTTTGTAGCCTCCTTTAACTAGTTTAGCTTTTAATTTCTTAATTTTTATTATTTGTTGTCACTTAAAACGATAGTGATGTGACTTGTTCTTTTGTTAATTGAACTTGCAGCACCTTTTGCTCTTGGACGGAATCTTTTAAGAGTTGGTCCTTCATTTGCAAATGCTTGTGATACTACTAAGTCTTCTACATTCATTCCATAGTTGTGTTCAGCGTTAGCAGCAGCTGATTTAATAACTTTAGCTACTGGTAGAGAAGCTGATTTTGTTGTGAATTCTAAAATTCCTAATGCTTCGCCCACTTTTTTTCCACGTACTAAGTCTAATACTAGTCTTACTTTACGAGGAGCGATGCGGACTGTCTTAGCGATTGCTTTTGACTCCATGAATGTGCCTCCTTGATTTTTCTAATTTCTAAATTATCTTCTTGTTTTTCTGTCGTCTGCAGCGTGACCTTTATAAGTTCTTGTTGGTGCGAACTCACCTAATTTGTGTCCTACCATATCTTCAGTCACATATACAGGTACATGTTTTCTTCCGTCATATACTGCAAAAGTAAGTCCTATGAATGTTGGGAAGATTGTTGAACGACGAGACCAAGTTTTGATTACTTGTTTTTTCTATCTTGTTCGTTCATTTTTTCAACTTTTGCTAATAAGTGGTGATCAGCGAATGGTCCTTTTTTTAAACTACGAGCCATTGTGTTATCTCCTTTCCGATACTTTGCATACTTAAGGTTCTGGTAAAGAGCACTTGCTCCTCACCAACTAACCTTTGTTTCGTTTTATTATTTGTTTCTAGCACGTACGATGAATTTGTTTGAACGAGCTTTTTTAGAACGAGTTTTCTTACCAAGTGTAGGTTTACCCCAAGGTGACATTGGTGATTTACGTCCGATTGAAGTACGTCCTTCACCACCACCGTGTGGGTGATCGTTCGGGTTCATTACAGATCCACGTACAGTAGGTCTTTTACCTAACCAACGAGTTCTACCGGCTTTACCGATATTAACTAGTCCGTGTTGTTCGTTACCAACTTCACCGATTGTAGCACGGCAAGTTGCTAAGATCATTCTAACTTCTCCTGATTTAAGACGTACTAATACGTATTTACCTTCTTTACCAAGTACTTGAGCACTTGCTCCAGCTGAACGTACTAATTGTCCACCTTTACCAGGTTTAAGTTCGATGTTGTGAATTAATGTCCCTACTGGGATGTTTTGCTAGTGGTAATGTATTACCAATTTTGATATCAGCTTCTGGTCCAGATACTACTACTTGTCCTACTTGTAATTCTTTAGGGAGCGATGATGTATCTTTTTTTCTCCATCAACATAGTGTAATAATGCGATGTTTGCTGAACGGTTTTGGATCGTACTCGATTGTAGCAACTTTTGCTGGTACGTTGTCTTTATTTCTCTTGAAGTCAATAATACGGTATTGTTTTTTGTGTCCTCCACCGTGGTGACGAACAGTGATTTTACCTTGGTTATTTCTTCCCGCTTTTTTCGGTAGCGGCGCTAATAATGACTTTTCTGGTTTGCTTGTTGTAATTTCTGCAAAGTCTAATGATGTCATGTTACGACGACCATTAGTAATAGCTTTATATACTTTAATAGCCATTTGTCATTTTTCCTCCTTAGTGGTTTTAAATGTTATTCTTAAGCGAATAATCCTTCGATTGTTTGTCCTTCAGCTAACTTAACGATAGCTTTTCTACGTTTGTTAGTGTAACCACCGTATCTTCCAACACGACGGAATTTTGGTTTGTAGTTCATTACGTTTACTTTCTCAACTTTAACTCCGAAGATTTCTTCGATAGCTTGTTTAATTTGAGTTTTGTGAGCGCGTGTGTCTACTAGGAAAGTGTATTTATTTTCTTGCATTAATAAATAACTTTTTTCAGTTAATACTGGGCGTTTGATAATATCGCGTGCTTCCATTATGCTAATACCTCCCCAACTTTTTCTAATGCATCTTTAGTGAAATACAACTTTGTTGCTTCCTAAGATGTCTAATACGTTAAGACCAGTTGTTTCTACGAATTCAACTCCTGGAATATTTCTTCCTGATAAAAACAGTATTTTTCTTCTAGTTCAGTAACTACGAATAATACTTTTTTCTCTAGGCTAAGGTTTGATAACATTTCTTTAAAGTTTTTAGTTTTAATTGTATCAAATGCTAATGTTTCTAATGCAAATACTTCGTTAGCTGCTACTTTAGAAGATAAAGCAGAACGTAATGCTAAACGACGCATTTTACGAGGCATTTTGAAGCTGTAGCTACGTGGTGTAGGTCCGAATACAATTCCACCTCCACGCCATTGTGGTGAACGGATAGATCCTTGACGAGCACGACCTGTTCCTTTTTGACGCCATGGTTTGCGACCACCACCTGAAACTTCAGAACGTCCTTTTTGTTTTTGTGTGTACCTTGACGAAGTGATGCTCTTTGTAAAGTTACAGCTTGGAATAATACGTGTTGATTTGGTTCAATACCAAATACTGCATCATTAGCTTCAACTGCACCAACTTTTGTACCGTCTTGTTTAAATAAATCTAATTGTGGCATTATCTAATTTCCTCCTTCCGTATATTTTCCGATTATTTACCAGATTTAACTGCTGATTGGATTTTTACGAAGCTTTTTTTAGATCCTGGAATACATCCTTTAACTAGGATTAATCCATTTTCTACATCTACGCTTACGATTTCTAAGTTTTGAGTAGTAACTGTAACTCCACCCATTTGACCTGGTAATGCTTTACCTTTAAATACACGGTTAGGTGCTACAGGTCCCATTGACCCAGGACGACGGTGGTAACGAGAACCGTGTGCCATTGGTCCACGAGATTGTCCGTGACGTTTAATAGCCCCTTGGAATCCTTTACCTTTACTTACTCCTGTTACGTCAACTAAGTCCCCTGCTGCAAAAATATCAACTTGGACTTCTTGACCTACTTCATAACTAGCAACATCTGCATCTCTGATTTCGCGTACGAAACGTTTTGGAGCAGTGTTAGCTTTATCTGCGTGACCTTGTTCAGGTTTGTTCGCAACTTTTACTAAACGATCTTTACGTTCTTTATCGTAAGGACGTTTATCGTCGAATCCTAATTGGATTGCGTTGTATCCTTCAACTTCTTCTGTTTTCTTTTGTAATACGACGTTACCTTTCGCTTCAACTACTGTTACTGGGATTAATTCTCCATTTTCAGCGAAGATTTGAGTCATACCTACTTTTCTTCCTAAGATACCTTTGGTCATCGAAAGTCACCTCCTATAATTATAATTTTAATTCGATGTCAACACCTGATGGTAAGTTTAAGCTGATTAAAGCGTCAACTGTTTTTTGTGTTGGTTCAATAATATCGATTAGGCGTTTGTGTGTACGTTGTTCGAATTGTTCACGGCTATCTTTGTAAATGTGAACTGAACGTAAAATTGTGTAAACTGCTTTTTCCGTTGGTAATGGAATTGGTCCAGAAACTTTTGCTCCAGAACGTTTTGCTGTTTCAACAATTTTCTCTGCACTTTGATCCACTAATCTGTGATCATATCCTTTTAGACGAATACGAATTTTTTGTTTTGCCATCATTTCTCCTCCTATTACATTTATTCGCTGTTATCTAGTAACAACTTCTCCACGAAAGTTCTCCAGCACGCCATGCCATGGCAAAGCGGCCGGGCGTGTCAGTAACCTTTCGCTTCAACGCAAGTCTTTTTCAGACCAACATTCATTATTATACATGGAAAAACCATTAATTGCAAGTGATTTGACGAAAAAAATTCAAAAAAATTTATGAATATGTTTTCCATTTTTCACCTATACTTTTTTTAATCTTTTAATTTACTTTCTAATTTATCTATATTATTATAGAAGAAAAAAAATTTATTTTTTTCTTCAAAATAATTAAAAAATACTTAGAGTTTTTTTACACCCTAAGTATTTTCTAATTTCTAATTTTATTTTTAAAGGTAAAATATTATATTGAATTTCTAAGTCTGAAGACAATAAATGCGAAACTTTACAACGAAGTTTAATATTATCTAATACTCCCTTGTCTATCTCCAGCAGCAAGTTGTTCCTCAGTTCGATCTACATGAACATTAGCTACAATTTTTTTATTATCATAATCTACAACTAGTTCAGTTTCAATCACTAAATCTACTAATTCATATGCTCTGAAGAAATATCCTTTTGCACACATGCTTACACATCCATTATATGCAGTAGTGAATAAATCCATAGGACCATCTTTACTTTCTTCTATAAACATTTTATACTCTCCACCAAGCGATGTAGTTGCATGTGAAGTAAAACCTTCTTTAATTTTTAAATTAGACGTATACATAACAGTCTCCCTTTGTATATATGATTTTAAGATTACTCTTAATAAGTTTATTATACTCTTACACTAGATTTTTTTGTACACTATTTTTTTCTCGACAATTTTTTTAATAGTTTCCACTAAAGTCTACATCTTTATATTTATAATTAACACCTTCGAAAATCCATGTGTTTTAGTAATATCATTTGTTTGCAATATTAATGTTGCACCTGAAGCCGCAGCTCCTAATGCTCCCGGACGCGAATCTTCAACTGCAATTGTATTATTAATATCTGCACCTAGTTTTTTTGCTGCTAATAAATAAATATCAGGAGCTGGTTTAGGATTCTTTACCTCTTCTTTCGTTGCTATCACTGAAATATATTTCTCAAAACCTTTTCTTTGAAGTCCAGTTTCAATATGTTCTCTCTTTCCATTTGAAGCAACAGCCATCTTTATTCCATTATTATATAGATATTCCATTACCTCTGCTATCCCCGGTAATACTGAGGCATTATGATAATTATCTAAAAATTCTTTTTGTAATCTCCGCTTCGAATTTATCATAATCTTCACTAGACATACCATATGTATCATTATAATATTTTCTACTCGTTTCTTCATTCGTTCCAGAAACGTTTTTTTATATAGTCCATCTTATCTAGCTTTTCATTTAACACTTCTTTCTGTTAAATCACGCATATTTTCATAGTATACTTTCTCTGTATCTACTATAGTTCCATCAAAAATCAAAAAAATAACCGCCTCTAGTTTTTTTTCACTTTATTTCTCCTTTTTATTATTTATACATATATTTACTATTTTATAATGTAACTAACAAAATTCAAAATAATTTGGACAAAAAAGAGCACCATAACCACAAATAATTATGATTAAGCACTCTTTCTTTTTATTTATCTTAGTTTAACTTCAGCATACTAAACATTAGTTACTTCAGTTGAAAACTATTATTCAAATCTCACAAGATTCTCTGCCTTCATTCTTACAGTTGGTCTTGCATCTTTTTCCTTTTTACCTAGAGCTATAAGCATCACAGGAATCAAATTTTCTTCTAATTCAAATAATTCAGCTACCTTTTCTCTAATAAATCCGCCAATAATATTAGTGTCGTATCCTTTAGCATATGCAATATTTGCAAATTGCATAGTCCACAATCCACAATCAAAATATACCCCTTCTCTATTTTTATCAATCGGCAAGTTTTCTAATTGAGGTCCCACCCCTTTTTCAAAACCATCTTTTACCTCTTCAGTCATATAACCTTTTTCAACGGCTTCTCCATAAATTTCGTCAAATTTACTATAGTGATTTAAATCACCTAAGACTATAATCATAGCAGCTGATGTATCATTTTGAATTTTATTATAATTAGCACTTCCTAATTTTTCTTTTCCTTCTGGTGTATCTACAACAATGTATCTCCAAGGTTGCAAATTACACGATGAAGGAGCGATATTAGCTTCATTTAACATTTCTATTATTTCTTCACGTTTAATTTTTAACATTCGGATCAAAAATACTTAACCGATTTTTCTTCCTTTAATCACATCAAAAAAACTCTGCTACTTTTTCTTACCTAATAGAGTACCAAAAAAATTTCCTCACTAGACTTCCTCCTTCTTCAAATAATTAACTCAATAATTTTTACTATACTTGAGAATTATTATCAAACAAAAAGGCTCTATAAAAAAATTTATAAAAAAACATTAAACTAACTTCACTATATTTTTTACCATTGCAAGTTTACATGGGGCTGATCCAAAAGTCCTAAATTTTAACAAGGTATATATGAAAATTTATAGACGCAGTGGTTTATTGATATCTAAATTCGCTTTATAAAAAGCTTTTTAGATATCTAATAAACTAGTGCGGGGGTGACTCTACAAAAATCTTGTTTCTTAAGAAATCACGATTTTTGAGTCACTCCCATCTACTTTTTCCCCGACTTTGACACTTTCAGGGACAATAAAACCCTGACGAAAGGCGTAGCTATAGCGTTTCACCAGGGTGGAATTGGCATAATTTTCCTATATACATTTTTTTATGTCAGAAACATATCCTACAAGAGGAATTTTATTCATTTTTACAGAATTAATTATATCAAGATACTCTTTTGATTCTGCATCTTTTATATAATAATCTCCCATCAATGTCTCAACACTTCCTAAAGTGGTATTTCTTATTGCTTCTTGTATTTTAGCTGTCGATAAATTTACATTATTATCTTTTAGAAGTTTCTCTAGATATCTTTCTATTACTAAAGCTAAGTAACAGATTAAAAAAAGTGAGCTCTTATTCTCTTTTCGCTCCACACAAATATTGGTCTAGCCTCAAGATTAGTTTTCAATACTCTAAAACTATCTTCAATCTTCCATAGACTTCCATAAATCTCTCTTACTTCTCTTCCTGTAAGTTCTTTTTGTGAATACTCTATTGCGAAGAATCCATCCATCTTTTCTGCTTCTTCAATTTGTTTAACATCTAATTCTATATCTAAGTTCCCCTTAGTTACTTTTTATAAATTTCTTACCACCTTTTTTTCAACTCTTGTTTCATCATAGATGGATTATTTAGTAGTTTATCAGCTTTATCTAGAAGTCTCTGTCTATCAGCTTTATCTTTTTTTAGCTCTTTTTTTCAGAATATCCTAAAAGTAGATTATCTTGAATCTTTTCAGTTTTACCATCAATTCTAATTTCTTTTTACATGGTCTATAAGTTTATATTTAAACTCTTTTTTTCTACTATATATCCATCTTCAAATAATTTTTTTCTTTTTATTTCTTTCTTAGCACCTTTTTAGTTTATATGCCATAACATAATCTAATCCTAGTTCTTTTTAATAAAAAAATAGATTCTTACCAGAATTAAGTCCTCTATCTGCGGCTACTATTACTTTTTTTAATTTGTATTTTTTTCTTTTTAAATCTTTTTATGACGGGATATAGTGTACTAAATTCACTTGTATTACCTGGATATAGTTCGTAACTGACTGGTATTGCGTTATTATCAATTAATAATCCCATAACTACTTGTACTTGATTTACTTTTATTATATTTAGAAAAATCCAAAGCCTTTTATTTCATCTTTTTTTAACTGATTCAAAGTAGTATGTAGTTACATCGTATAATACTATATTTAATTCTCTGTTAAATTTTTTTCTTGAGTGTGCTATTTAAATGTTTTTTTCTAATTTTTTTCTTTTTCATCATAAATTATGTCTAAAAACTCTGTAGTAGTCTTCTAAAAATCAAATCATTTCGAAAAATCTACATAATTTTCTCTATGATCATATGCTGATTTCTTTGATGATGGAATAAGTAGTCTTTGAAATACCAGTTGTTTTAGTATCTCTTCAATCTCTATCTTACTTCTAGTTTTTTTATATCTTTTTATCCATCTACTTATTCCCAATTCTTGCCATATCTTCTCGTATACTAAGTATCCATAATTTTTTTACGTACTAAACCTTCTTTTTCAAAATTATCTGCTTCAATTTTTTTATTTTGTCTAGGGCACTTTCTTTCAATCTTTCATTTTTTTCTTTGATTTCTTTTTCTAATTTTTTTCTAGGAAGTTTTTATCTTGTTTTAATAGTTTTTCTAAATTCCCATAATTTTTATAACTTTCATTTTTTTGGTTTATTAGTTTCTGGATCTCGATATGAGTGAACCACTCTTACATATTTATTTCCTCTGTTTGTGTATACTTGAACTATCATTTTTTTGTCACCTCATATATATTATACAACATATACTTGTATATAGGAATAGTAAAGTAGGAAAAAAAGTTGATTTTTTTCGATAAAATCAACTTTTATAACGATATTTTTTTCCCTCGAAACTGTCAAAGTCGGGTTGAGTCACTCCCATCTACTTTTTTTCCTTCATCTTATCATCTCCTTGTTGAAATATATATTTAAACAAGTAGCCAATAATATTTCAATCAGCTACTTGCCTTATATAATTATTTTTATATCGTAACAATAATGTGTTCCTCTTACACATTATCAAATTTTCCATTATAAAATATTTCATTTTTTTCTCTATTTCCCTAATAATATATCCAAGATCATCTGCGGTTTAGTAACCATAAGAAGATGATCTGACTCCTCTATTTGTGTATAATTCATCCCTACTAACTTGAAGTAAGAAAAAAACTACAAGTTTATTAAAAAAATATTTCTACTTCTTTTTAGTAGTTCTAAATTATCTACCCCCGCATATAAAGATAAATAATTGTACTCTATTTGCGAGTTCGGTCTTACCATATATTCACTACCTTCTTTTTTTGAGTTTTCTTAGAATTAACTCCACTAAAAAAACTCATCTTGCATCTCTTCTACACTAAGTGTCTTTGATAGATATTCTTCTTTACTAGTGAACTTTATCTCTGGTTCAAAAATATGTTTTTTTAACACCGATTCAGGAGGTATAGGTTCTAAGCCCTCGATGACAATCAAATTAACACCATCAAGGTACTCACTAAAAAAATCTCTAAACCGTTAAGTAAAACGACCGTACCGTAAGAAGCAGCAACTATAAAACCACCTCTTCTTACTTTTTGTCATTTTATTTAATAGTACCTTCTCAATTTCTTTTTTTGATATAGATTTAAAACTCTCTTCGGTAAATTCAATAAAAATCAAAGGTTTGGTCTGGCATATTTTCTAAGACTCTCGCCCAAATACATCTATCCCAACCTAGTGGATTAATAAATAAGATATCTGTCATATTAATCATCCTCTCAAATATCTACACTAAAATCCTAATTCGTTACCAAAATCCTCTAATTTATTTACAAGTATCGCCCCCTCTTTAATGTATTCATTCATTGCATAACTCATCTTATCGCCAAATTTTCCTGGTAGGCAGAATACATCAGAACCTACATCCAAGGCGAAATCCACCGTCCTTTGCGTTCCACTTCTTTTTGCCGCTTCAGTTACTAATAAAGCACTAGAAAGACCAGCAACAATCCTATTTCGTTCTAAAAATTTATATTTCCTTATAGGTGAAGTTGGAAAATACTCAGATATAATAAGATGGTTTCGTTCCAATTCCTTATAAAGTTTATAACTTTTTTCCGGATAAATTATATTGTGCCCATGAGCTATTACACCGATGGTGTACCCCTTACTTTTTATAGCACCCTCATGAGCAAGACTATCGACACCAATCGCAAGACCACTAACTATAACAAAATTATTCTTAGTTAAATATGGTACTATGCTCTGCAAGGCATCTTTTTGAATACGAGGTATTATTTCTACTTCCTACTATAGATATTTTTCTTCTAAATAGAAGCAAATCTTTATTACCTCTGTAAAATATAACATACGGATAATCATAAATCCTAAATAATTCTTTCGGATAATAAATATCATCACAAAAACATATACTTTACATTATAAAAATTCAAAAATAACTCTCAAAAATCAAACTCCATATTATTATGAAGCTTAGTATAAATTTCTTCAGCATTATCTCCGAAAATATATAGCTAACTCAGGTATAGATAATTCAAGAATCTTCTCTATACTATTCAAGTCCTTAAAAACTTTATGTAACTTGAGCGTTGTAATTCTCTCAATCGCTATTAACGAAAGTAATACCTTTTTTTCTTTTTTTCTGTAAAACTACCTTTATACTCCCCCATAGTTTTATCCTCTTACTTTTCATTTTCAACTAATAAAGCATAGTATGCTTTAAATACTTTTTAAGAAAAATCTCTCCTTGTTGAACATTATTAATATAAATACTATCTTTAAACTCTATAATATTACTCATTATTCTTATAAGTTCTGAGTAACTTTTACCTTCTTTATAGAATCTATACATCAATCCTTGCCAATAGACAAGTGGGGTTCTAATAAGAACTTGCTCCAACATATTCACACCAATAATTTCAGGTATATTATTCAACTCTATATGTTGATTATAAAACATACTCAATACTTTATTTTTTTTACAGTTTTATCATATTTAATTTGTTCGTAGACATAGTTTTCAACATCCTCTGGATATAATTTAGACGTTAAATCTTTTATCCAGTAGTTTCAAATCAAGTGGTACATCAAACTCATCAATACTCAAACTAGTTTTTTTATACAAACAGCATTTCGTTTTTTTCAAATTATGAGCCCAAATTTGATAAAAATTCAAATTTTTTTATTTATATTATCCCAACCATAAAAGAATACTTTCCCTTGATAATAATTTAAAAAAATTATCCACAAATGGCGCATATCTAATATAACTTATACCATCATAACTCTTCAATTCTTTTTATAAATTTGTTTGTATCAATTAGCCAGATTAATTTCAATCCCGCTTTCATATATCCTCTTGTTCTCGCTTTAATAAGTTCAAAAGGAATAACCGATCTTTGATACTCAAAAGCAATACTATTATCTTTAATAAATACATCCGCTATCTGAATATCATTTTCCCCTGTTTTAAAAATATGTTCGACTTCCACATTACGATATCTTTTTTTCTGAAATGTTCATAAAGATCTTTCTTCGCTTCAAGGTGCTCACTACTTTCTTTCTTATAAGTTTCAAACTCACATGAACAATTCTTAGCATGAGCAAAAATGCGATTGAATTTTTCACTCCTTTTTGAAAAATTACTCTTCCCCTACATATCGGACAGTGATACTCTTTATTTTTTTCCACCTCACTATCCAAAGCATTAAAAACTTCATCCTTACTATCGTATGCCACGTACATAATATTTCTCCTCTTTTTTCTGTACCACACTCACAAACTATAACTAACGTCCTTATTCAATTGTCAATTTACTTCAATACCCTATACCTTCTATACGTTGCATCACCTTCTTCTATTTCAACAAACTTATCTAGATTCACCCAACTTATTTCATCTTTATGGTTATCACTATCCACTAGATATACTCTATCATCTTTTTTTACACAAATAGTAATTTGTCTGACGAATACTAGCCTCTCTCATAAGATATGTATTTTTCATCTTTTATAGAAAAAAATCAAGACAACCTGTTGTCCATGGTTTTTACATATTTTTTTCACTTCAACTACTTGATCATATTTTTTTCAGTATTCATACTCTAACCTCCTTCATAATTTTTTTCTTCTGTTACAACTAAAGCTACTTCTTGCAAACTAAAAAGTTCTAGATCTATCGTAATTTCTTTTTAATTGATTTATATCGGAATCTGTAATTTTTTTAGAAAAATGTTAAAGGGGTCATCTTAAGAAAAACTCGCAGCTTGTTCCTTAGTCAATCGGAATGTATTATTTATAGTTAACCTTTCTACTATGATACAATTTTCCTCAATCAATTTTACTGTATCACTATTAGTATATCCCTTTTCACCGATTAGTTCTCTAATTTCTCTTAGATAATTTGCGTTCGGAATAATTTTTATCAAATATCCATCATCACCTAACACTCTGAAAAACTCCTCATAATTAGCAGGCGTTAATATGTTGAGGATACACGAGACACTTCCATCTTTAAACGGAAGATTAGCTAAGTTAGCCACCATATAAGGATTCAATTTATCCTCTTTAACAGCTAACTCAATCGCATCTTTACTATTATCCAAACCATAAAAATATTTCTCAGGAAATACTGTTTTCAATTCCTTAATATAATATCCTTCTCCACATCCAATGTCTAATACAACATCTTTAGCATACTTCTCTATTAAATTTTGAATACTATTCAATACATTCCCATAAAAAACCATTACTAAAAAAACCTCACTACGAGCTTTAAATAACTCTTCACTATATTTCGTTGGTTTATAATTGTTTATCAAATGAATATAGCCTTTTTTTGAGAAATCATAACGATGATTTCCATTGCAAACAAGACTGATACCCTCTATATGAGATTCTGATAAACACTTTGGACAAAGATATATTTTCTCTTGATTAAACTTTTTTTATTACATTCTCTATTTTCATTAAAACTCCTCTATACTTTCTAAGTTAATTGTATCAAATTTTTTTAATAATGATAGCGAAAAAAACAGTTGAAAAAAATTAGAAATTTTCGTCTTTTTCAGATTCCTTTAAAAGTTTATTTTTTTAATAAGTAACTATTTATTTTATTACCATACTTTAAAAACAAAAAAATGACGACATAGTATCTTAAAATATTTTTTTATCGTCATTATATTTATATATTATTATCTTTTTATTATTTTATATTTATAATTTAAAAAAATTTTTAAATTTATAAATATATTGAATATTTATTTCCTTTTTCTCTCTCTTAACTCTTTGAAAAAAAGTTCTTCATTAGCATGGAACACTCTTCTTCGTGCACCCCAGAAATAACCTTAGCTTGATGATTGAATTTATTCTCACCCACTAAGTCAATGCAACTACCACAACAACCATATTTAGGATCACCCGCTCCATAAATAACATTTTCAACTCTAGCTTGAACAATTGCTCCACTACACATAACACAAGGCTCTACAGTAGTATATAAATAACTATTATCAAGTCTCCAAAAAAACCTTGTTTTTTTCACAAGCTTCTTTTTATTGCTAACATCTCTGCATGATTTAAAGCCTGTTGATTTTCTTCACGAGTATTATGAGCCTTCGCGATAACCTCACCATCAATAACCAGCACAGCTCCAATAGGTATTTCACCTTTAGCGTAAGCTCTCCGCGCTTCTTCTAGCGCCATCTCCATATAATAAGAATGATCTTTCACACCACTACATCCTTCCACAAATATTTTTTCAATTAATTATATCATATTTAGAAATTATTAGGGGTGATAAATTACAAAGTTACCAACATCAATTAAATAAAAAAAGACTTAACAAAAAAACAATTTTAAAAACTGATTTTGTTAAATCTATTCTCTTAAACTCTAGCGATAATTAATCCAATAATATATCTCCACAAATAATACAGCTGCTATAAACAAAAATGTCAGCATCCCTAGAACTATAGCGTGTATTTTTCTTTTGAAATATAGATATCCAATAAATTCTCTAATGAAGGCATTTAGCGTAAAAATAGAATTTTTGTCGGTGCTCCATAACCAATACATCTAAAAACCTAAAGTTCTTGCTTGGACTAATGCTCGGTAGACGTGATAATAATTCGTCACCACAGCGAAACTTTTTATCAGCTGGAATAAATTTCTTCGAAAAAAATAATATTTTCTTTGGTAGAAGTTGATTTATCTTCTAGAATTATATCATTCTCATCAATCCCCTGTTCAAGAGCATAATTTTTTTCATCGCAAAGGCTTCCGATACTATTTCACCAGGACCTTGACCACCTGACATGATTAGCTTGCTACCAGGATTAGCTTTATAAACTTCTATCCCTTTTCTTATTCTACTAGCAAGAAGTGGAGTTACTCTCTCTCCAATCAATCCTGCACCTAAGACTACCACATAATCAATCTTTCTCGGTAAAAATATTAATAAAAATTTAGAACACTAGATACTAAATAAGACATTGCTATACACAAGAAATACAATACTACTAATCCAACATAAGAATAAAGTGAACTCAATGTTAGATTACCATAAGTATAGTCAGCAACGCGTGCTAAATATATAAAAATAACCCACCAGAAAAAAAGAACGTAGCTAGACTCAGTAAATTCCCAATCCTTAATCCTTCTCTTCTTATAAGCATAAATGAATTGTATAAAAAAACATAATTACTACTACAATTGGTAGCAGAGTGAATATTCCCACCGCTATAACAAGTAATATTACACCTAAATTATATAAAAAAATCTATTGTCTTGTGCATGATTAGTAATAAAAAGCCATTACATAAAAAAATAAAACTTAAACCTGTCGCTATAAAAAAATATTCCTAGAAATAAATTCCTTCTGTCAAAATACAAAAACAGATAAGAACAATAAAAAGGAATATCACAAAAAAACTATAAACGAACCAATTACCATAAAAAAACCTCCTCCTTGTATAGGTATATATTATATTGTAAACTAATACATGTGTCAATTAGCTTACAAGAAATCGCAACCAGAATACTGAACTATCCCTCTCTATTAATAAAAACTACCACTTACAACTGGTTTTTTTACCACTTACCTAAAAAGCTATTAATTTTTTTACGTTGAAATAATATATAATATACCTATAAACATTTAGAAAGGAGACAATATGAAAATTAACATAGAATTAGATTCAACGCTTAAAGGCATCGAACTTGTTATTAAGACACCTGACTTAAATAATGATGTGATATTAATTAAAGAACTAGTTGAAAAAAAGCTTTTATTAAATTCTCAAAAAAATAATTTTTCTATAAAGGGGACTCAGAATATTTCATCCCACTTGAATCAATATTATTTTTTTGAAACTTCTGATAATAAGGTATATGCTCATACTACAGATGAATTCTTCGAAGTGAAGTTTAAATTGTATGAATTAGAGAAGATGATTCCATTTTATTATTGTCGAATTTCTAAGGGCTCTATAATAAATACAAAAAGTAATTTATTCGCTAGAAAAAAATCTTTTTCTGGTTCTAGTACCGCTTCTTTTTTTATGATTCTAAGAAGCAAGTCCACATATCAAGACATTACTATAAAAATATTAAAAGACAAATTAAAAAGAAATGAGGTAAAGAAAATGAGAAGAAGTTTTTATTGGATTATTTTTTTATAATACTAGCTATAACTACTCTACTTGATGGATTCAGTATTTTTTTCCAAACGGATCAATCTTCTTAGCTATATGTACAGTAGTTCTTGGATTTTTTTGCAATTCGAGGTTTAATGGATTTCGACTCTTTTGGAACAATATTCCCACTAGCATTATTATTTTATGTTTATAACAAAAAAATTATCACTTTGCAAACATATCAGGATGGAAAAATATTCTTAGTTGCTATTTTTTTCTTAGCTTAGGTATCTCTATGTTTGTCCCTAGAAAATACAAATATAGAGAATTTAAAAAGTTTTTATAAAGTAAAAAAACATCAAAAAAATAAAAAAATGGTAATGATTTTTTTCTGATGTAACATTCGGAGAAAAATGTTCAGTATGTAGACATAACTAAATCTGATTCATTCTCTGCTTCTACAACATTCGGAACTACTACTATCTATTTTGAGAAATTAAATACTTACCCTATTAAAAAAACTTTGACCTTAATGTTTCGATTTCTTTCGGAAATCTAAAGCTTTATGTACCAAAAGAATGGGCAATCGAGAATAATACAAATAACTTCCTTGGAAATGTTCAAAAACATACTCACAGCATCGGTAAAGATGTTAAAAATTATTCTAAATGGTTCAGTAACATTTGGAGAAGTTAAAAATAATTCATGTATAAAAAAATAACTCTCAAGATTGAAAAACATCCTGAGAGTTTATTTTTTTTATTCATTTGCAGATTTCTTTTGTTGTTCTCTTTTTTTCTACTAACTTAGATAAGTAGATAGAACCAACCGTTAATAAAATTACTAATAATGATGCTATTAAAAAAACTCTTTTACTAAAGACATTTGTACTAGTAGCTCTGAAGTTTAAAAAAACACTACTGTTCCCGGAATTATTCCAAGTACACTCGCTATCATATATTTTTGTTAAACTTATATTAGTTAAACCATATCCATAATTTATCATATTATATGGCACTAAAGGAATAAGTCTCAAAATTACTAGACTCATCATCAACTTCTCATCACTAACATTAAAAAAATTCTATCATGTTGCTTCGGTGTCATTTTTTTCTTAAGATAGTTTTTTTCACCCATTCGCGTCCAAAACGACGAGAAATTACAAACATAATATAACAATTTAATGAAGCTCCAACGAAAGTTAGTAAACTTCCCTCAACAAAACCAAACGCTACTCCTCCAGCAACAGCAAGAATCGGTACCGGAAAGAAAAAAATACCGGTAAAAAAACATAAACATTAACACATAAATTATTGGTGCTAGAACACCAAAACTTTGAATAAACTCAGTCATTACTCTCCTCCTATTTAAAGTATGCTGATACTTTTTCTAAAAATTCTAATTCAATATATGAAGCTATTTTTTTAAATGTAGTCTCATCCATCAGCATCTTATCATTTTCACTATACTGTCTAAACGCCATACTACACCATGTCACACCTCTAAGACAATTAAATATTAGATATCTTTCAAATCTTTCTCTATCAAAAAGTTCTATATTTACTATATTCTTCTAGGAATTCATCAATTTCTTCTTTTGATAAAATAATATCAGTTTTCCAAAATGTGGTTGTTGGCGCTAAGAAATGTGCTAAATCTTGTTCACATTCTCCTATTAATGCCTTCTCCCAATCAATAACATAACTATCTTCTTTTGCTTCTCCAATTAAGAAATTTCCTGAATTTAGTTCGGTATTTATAATACATGGATTGGCTATACTATACTTTTCAGATATAAGAGTCTGACACTTTTCTAAGAATCTATTAATATAAGAACTAACCTTATCATCAGCTTTATCCCAAGCTAAATATTCACCTGCCATTTGTTTACATTCATCAAACATCAGTTGGAATGGGTTCGCTGCATTGATTAAATTGTTGTCACCATATGGTGTATTGTGTACCTTACTTAATAAATAAGCTGCAATATGCATATCTGTTTTTATAATTAAGTGCTCTACCTTCTAAAAAACTCCATCGTCAAATATTTATATGGCAATAAATTTGTTTCCGTCACTAGTTCATGAGGTTTTGGTGTAACTCCACTGTCTTTCAACAATTGCAGAGTCTCATATTCATACTCTATTTGATTTATAAGATTCATCTGGCTCTTCATATTTATTCTAAGAACTTTTTTTCAAATCTCTATCGTCAAAGGTAAAGTTAATATTATATTCTCCTGCACCTAGTAACTTAATATTCTTATAACCTGTTTCTGCAAATAGAAGATCTTCTTTTTGTATCTATATCAAGTCCACTTTTTACCTAAATAATAACTTAATCCTTGTTCTTTACAAACAGCAAGCAGATTCTCTAAAAACACTGTTATCTCCGTAACTAGGAAGATCAAATACTTCTTTAATGGCATTCTTCATACCTATTAAAAAAAGTACCCCCGTCAATACTAGGGTTTATAACAATATCAAAAATTATCTAATTTCTCAAAAGCAGTATTAATCATATCTTTTTTTAAATTATAGATATCAGAACCTAATAAAAATCACCTTGTCACTAGTTTTTTTAATTCTTGTTCAATAGCATTATACATCTTATCACCAAGTGTTTTTTTCCTTCTTGATAAGAAAAATTCTCTATTTTCTAGAATCTCCTTCATCGTATTATCGTCACTAATCTGACCATCGTGATAAACTACTACTTCTTCTCCACTTTCTCTTAAAAATACTATAATTTAACTTCATTAATTTTTGAATTTCTATAGCATTTTCTGGAGAAACAAAGTCATACAACCTCGTTTTTTTGTTGTACCTATCTTCGGTACTCTTGTAAATAATATTATTTTTGTTTTTTTCATCTCTGAAATTTTTTTCCTTTAATTTAATCTCTAAAATTATTATAAATTTGTGATCGATATTACATACAAAAAAGGGAGACTCAATAACAATATCTCTAATTGAAATTTCGATTTTTGAGTCACCCTGTACTTAAATATTAATGATTATGCCCTGAATGATCATCTTTCTTGTCTGAAGAATGATTATGTCCTTCATGACCTTCCTTATGCTCTGCACCTTTTACTGCGTCACTTGGATCTTTACAGCAATCTGCAATTTCAAATTTATAACTGTGTTCTTTAGTTCCATCAATTGCATTACATACATTTTTGTATCCTAAATCAATAAGTTTTTGAGCTACTACTGAAGAACTATTACCTGTAGAACTATACACATATATTGGTAATTCCTTATTTTCTGGTAAAATTGATGTTAAATCATCTAATTTTTTAACATCAATGTTTTTAGCACCTGCTGCATGTCCTTTTTCAAAATCAGCTTTATCTCTTACATCTAAGAACACATTGTTCGCAGCTGTATCTAATAATGCATCTTGGAATTTACTTCCACTTAATGATGAATATTTCACAAGATCATAACTAAAAATCTTTTTAAATTTTGAGCACCAGAAACATCTTTAAATCCTTGTTTCGTTAATTTTTTTCTACAGCATCTTTTTGTTTTTATCAGATTTATCACTATAAACAACTACTTTCTTCTCTCTCCATGTACGAATTTCTTCGATACTTTTTCTCTATTTTTTTGACAATGGAATGTTAATTGCATGTTTAAGATGCCCTTCTTTATAAGACGCCTCGTCCCTTACATCAATAACTAAATAGTTTTCTTTTTCCTTATCGTCTTTTTGAATTTTGTTTAACTCTTCACCTTTCAATTCTTTTGCAGATGAAGTAGTTGAACATCCTACTAATACTAATGATAACATTGCTGACATACTTACAGCTAAAAAAACTTATTATATTTCATTTATTTTCCTTCCTCTCCTTATTTAATAAAAAGACAAGGTAGTACCTTAAATTTTTTTGTGTATTTATGTAGAACCTCGTCTTCTATTAGTATAACTTATAAATAGTTTTTCTAACAAACAGTTTTATTTTTTTACTGTTTTTTTATAATTTTTTTCTTTAAAAATTTGTATTCGTGTTCTTTTTGTACCATCAAAAGCATTATACACATTTGTGTATCCAAGCTCTACGGCTTTTTGTGCAGCTTTTGAAGAACGGTTACCACTATAGCAATATGTGTACACTGGTGTATTTTTATCTGCTGGTAATAATGCTGCTAGGTCTTTATCAATGTTTTTAACATCAATATTTTTCGCTCCAGCTACGTGCCCTTTTTCATAATCTTTTGCTTCGCGAACATCGATAAATGTTCCTTCTTTTTATCAATTGCTGCTTGGAAGCCGCTTGCTAATAATGTTGTAAATTTAACTATTTCATAGTCTTTATAGTCTTTGACACCTTGTGCATTAGAAACTTTTTTGAATCCTGCTTTTACTAGTTTATCAGCAGCTTCTTTACTTTTCTTACCAGTATTACAAACTGTTACTACTTCTTTATCTTTCCATGCACTTAAGTGTTCTGCATGTTTTTCAATATCAGCTAATGGAATGTTGATTGCGTGTTTTACATGACCTTCTTTTGTATTCTTTTTAGCATCTCGTACATCGATAACAAGGTATTTTTCTTTTTCTTTGTCATCTTTTTCTATTTTATTTAATTCTTCACCTTTTAGTTCTTTTACAGCAACTGTCCCATTGCTACTGCTTGAGCTACTATTCGAAGCTGAAGAACAACCTGCTAAAGATAAAGATAATACGGCTGCCATGCTGACAACTAATAATTTATTGTATTTCATAATTTTGACTCCTTTGTTATTGTTTTCATACATAGTATAACAAATCAAATTCATTCAATCAACATCACAATTCAGAGAAACAAAGAAATATTTTTACTTTTTTTATCAGATTTTCAACTTTACATAAAAATAAAAATAAAGCCTATAAATAAAAACTATTTATAAACTTTATTTAACACCTTATTTTTTTATACTTTCGTTATATTCAGAAAAAAATAATAATATTTTTTTACACCTTATCTAATTCTATAAAAAAAGTTGTTTAATATTCTTAACTTTATATCCAGTATAAGCCTTTAACTCATCATCAAAATGCCATTTTTTTCAACCAAACATGTTTTCATCCCTAATTTTTTTAGCTGGATTTATATCATGATATAAGGAATCACCAATCATCATAGTCTCCTCAGGTAATATTCCCTCAGATTCTAGAACATTTAGAAATGCACCTTCTTTAGGCTTACTAATATGTTTTTTTCACCAGATATATATAACTTAAAAACATTTTCTAAGCCTAATTTTTTTCAGTTTCATTCTTTGTTCTTTTTGATTTTCCATTCGTTAAGATAATCATATTGTACTTATCTCTATTTTTTTATCAATCCACATATTCACCTCTTCATCAGGTTCTATCAATGATAAGATAAATTCAAATTGCTTGTTATAATAAAACTTACAATCTTCTTCTGTAAGTTCTATCCCTAATTTTTTTCCAAAGTTAATTTTAATCGCTTATTTCTTAGTTCTACTAAACGTAATTTCCCTTGGATTATTTCTTCTACTAATTTATTATTTATACTCTTATATAATTTAAAAAAACTCATCATAGCTAATCAACTTATCATATTCTAAATGTTCAAATACTAATCTGTTAGATTTTTTTTCCATATATTACTAAAATCATATAAAGTATTATCTAAATCAAAAAAATTAAATTTTTTTATCTTAGTCATCAATTTCACCTCCATTCTTAATGATGAATATTATTTATATTGTACATTTGAAAAAGCTAAATTCCAAGTAAAATCACTTGGAATCTAGCTTTTTATTTATCTTCTTCTAAATATCTTACTACAGGTCTTGCTTCGTAAACTATAGTCCCATCTGGAATGCTATGTTTCACTACTGCATTAGCTCCAATTTTAGAATCTTTACCAATTGTAATATTTCCTAAAATTTTTGCACCAGCACCTATCATAACATTATCCCCAATAGTAGGATGCCTCTTTATCGGATCTCAATGTAGTTCCCCTAAAGTAGTTCCATGATACATCGTAACATTATCTCCAACTACTGCGGTCTCTCCGATAACTACTCCCATCCCATGATCAATAAATAAGCCTTTACCGATTTTCGCTCCAGGATGAATCTCTATTCCTGTTATCCTTCTCGCTCTTTTTGACAAAAGACGAGCCATTATATGCCAACCTTTTTTATATAATTTATGTGAAAAGTAATGATAGTTTAGCGCCTTTATGTGAGGATATGTAAGATAAATCATAAGTTTCGACTCTGCTGCAGGATCGTCTTTTAAAACTCGATTTAAATTGTAATTTAAATTGTCAAAATAACCCATTACACTTCTACATGTGTAACATCTTCAAAATCAAGGACAGATAAATATTTATCAACCCCATCAGGTAAGATAGTTACAATGTTTTTACCAGGGTATTTTTCAGCTACTTTCTTAGCTCCAACTATTGCTGCTCCTGATGAAATACCAATACCTATCCCAGTAGAACGTAAGAAGTTTTTAGTTTCTTCTATTGCCTCATCACTTGTTACTGTATAAACCTCATCCATATATTCTTTTTGGAAGTTTTCTGGAATAAACCCTGTTCCAATACCTTGAATCTTGTGTGGTCCACCATGACCTTCGCTAATAGCTGGTGACTCTGCTGGTTCTACAGCAACTGCTAATACCTCTGGTTTATTTTCTTTTAAATATTTAGCAACACCTGTAAATGTTCCTCCAGTCCCAACTCCAGCAACAAAGATATCAATATTAGGTACTTGTTCTAATATTTCACGTCCTGTTGTTTTGTGGTGATATCCTGGGTTAGCAGGATTATCAAATTGACTTAAAGAAATTGCATTGCTATATTTCTCACGAATTTCTGCAGCTTTTTCGATTGAACCTTTAATTCCTAATTCTTTTGGAGTTAATATTAATTGTGCTCCATACGCTTTAATAATATTACGTCTTTCAATACTCATGCTTTCTGGCATGATTATTACAGCCTTTATACCTAAAACAGAAGCTAAAATAGCTACAGCTATACCTGTATTCCCACTAGTCGGTTCTACTATGATAGTGTCTTTATTGACAGCACCTTTAGACATTGCTTCTTCTAGCATACCAAGCACAGCTCTATCTTTAACACTTCCTCCTAAATTGTATTTTTTTCTAATTTCACAAAAAAATATTTGTGTTATCTAGTTGATATACGGGTGTATTACCCACGAATTTTTAATGATGTTGAAATCATAAAAATCCCTCCTCTTCTGACTTTATAATAAATAACTTTCGTTATTTGACTAAGATTATAACATACTTTCTTAGTGAAAAATAAAGTAATTAATCTGATTTTTACGTTTTACATCTTTTTTTATTATTTATTTTTTTAAAAAAATATGATAATACTAATATAATAAAAAAACATAGCAAGTAACAATTACTCGTTATGTTTAATTATATTGTTCATGTCATTTGGTAAATTTACACTCACATTAATCTTTTCACCTATAATCGGATGAATAAACGCTAAGTTACTACAATGAAGTGCTTGCCTACTTATTAAGCTAACATCTCCTCCATACAGCTCATCACCCAAAAGTGGATACCCTAGATACTTCATATGTACCCTTATCTGGTGAGTTTTTCCTGTATACAGTTTTAGTTTAACAATACTAACGTTATTTTTGAGATTATGTTTTTCTAACCAATATTCAGTCTTAGCATACTCTCCGCCTTCTTCTACCTCACGTTCTATAATGCTAGAACTTACTCGACGTATAGGAGCCTCAATTATTCCATGTTGTTCTATTTTTCCATTTACTAACGCAGTATAATACTTATCTATTTCCATATTGCTAAATAATGCATGGATATGTCTATGTTTAGCTATTAATACTAAACCAGATGTATTTTTTTATCAAGACGTGTTACTATATGAGGAATTGAATTAATATTTTTCTCTCTAAAATAGTAATTTACTCTCTCTAACAAAGATTCATCTTCAGAATTTCTAGATGGTATTGAGGGTAGATTAATTTCTTTATTCACAATTAAAAAAATAGTCATCTTCATACACAATATCGATAGGTTTATCTATAAATCTAACAAAGTCACTATAATTTTCACTAGGAAGTGTAATCTCTACAATATCGCCTTCTTTTTAAAAATATATCTAACATTTTTCTTCCTTGCTATTTACTTTTATACTGCCATCATTATCAAACTTTATTCTAGTAAGAGTTTTTTTCTTGAAATATTGTTTTCTAAAAAGGAATTCTCTTAACACTTGCTCATTTTTTTAACTACATACTTCAAAAATAATATTAGTCATTTTTTTAATAAATGATCTCTTCACTCGTTGCCAAAAGCTGTCATCATTATAACGAATAAAAGAAACTTTCTTATCCTTTGCTAAAGTGATTTTTATTTTTGAAACACTGTCATAATTAAAGTGCATATGGTCTACTGTGATACGGTGATTTTCCTTATCTATCGGTTTAATCATAAGTTCATCATCTTGAGATAATATTAAAGGATTTCCTAATGTTCTATAAACAAGATTATTTAATGCTGCGATTTCAGTCACTTGATATAACGGTAACTGTGGGTGAATTACCGCTCCACCTAGACTTTTGTTGTATGCGGTAGAACCTGTAGGCGTACTAATGCATAGCCCATCTCCTCTAAAACTTTCAAAATGAACACCATTAATATATACCTTAGCTGAATATGTGCTTCCAGTATGATTATTAACTGTAATTTCATTTAAAGAATAATAATCTGAAACTAAATCTCCATTGGAACAATATGCCTTTACTCTTAATAAAGGATATTCTTCAATTTTCGGTTTTAAAGCTAACATATCAAAAAGATTCTTTCGTAGTTTTGAGCTGAATAATCTGTATAAAATCCTAAGTGCCCTGTGTGAATAGATAAAAAAATTTTTATATTATCTAAATTGTCCATATACTTATTAAATGTTCGCAGTACGGTCCCGTCTCCACCAACCGCAAAAAAACATAGTCAGGATTCTCTTTATCTTCTTTCATATCACTAGATAAAAGAAACTCTTTTAACTTCAAACCTATCTTTTTCTGATATCTCGTCATGTCTGACTTCTACACTAAATTTACCTTCTAACATTTTTGATCTTCACCCATTATTTTTTTCATAGTTTTCTAACCATACATCTGCAAAATCTGGTGCAAGCGCTCCATGATTTTTTTATCAATCCATTCTTGAAGTTTGTTTACATTATATTTTTAATATTTTTGTCTATTTTTTTCTCCATATTGATAACGTGCTTTTATTTTTGATTATATTCATCTTCATCTAGTAAAAAAATATTTTTCCATCTGGATATTTTTTTATATCTAAATCATAGTCAATATATTTTACTCCATCTACGTCATATGCAAATGGGCTACTTAAATTCGAATAATAGTGAACTCCATCTTCTCTAAACATACAAATTATATTAAACCAACATTCATTATGGAAATAAACTAGTGCTATCTCTTTTGTAACCCATGTTCTTCCATCACTTTCTGTCACAAGAGTTCTGTTGTTTGCTAAAAATCAGAACTTGTTCATCCGCTTCTAGTACAACATTCTTATGCCAAATTCTATGAATAGATCCATCATGTTTATACGCTATAATTTTTTTACTACATCACCTTTTTTTAGGCTTTTTCTCCTCTGTACATAGTTCCTCCTTTCATACTCATTTTTTTAATGTCTTTTTAATTATAACATATTTAATATATTTCATTCTACTGTAATAACTATTTTTTTATAAATTTCTAAAACTAATGAATCTCTGTTATTTTAATAACAAAAAAAGCAACTTCAAAATTCTTTTTTTAAAAATCAATTTTGAAATTGCTTTTTTTGTATTTGTATTCTATTCGTAATCAATCACTCCAAGAGCAATTTTAGCATAACGTGACATCTTGTCTTTTTGTCCATGCTGGTTCCCAAACTATATTTACATCTACTTTTTTTCAATCTCATCAACACCTAGCATTGCTGTCTCAACTTGCTCGATGATGATAGGAGCTAAAGGACAACCCATAGATGTCAGTGTCATATCGACTATAGCGTGTTTGTTGTCATCACTCATCTTAACATCATATACTAACCCTAGGTTCATTATATCGATACCAAGCTCAGGGTCTATTACATTTTCTAATGCTTCTATTACTCTATCTTTTAATGTTTCCATTTTTCTCGCCTCTTTCCTTTAATTTTTAGTGCTACTCAAATTTATTTATTTAGATTTTCTATAATTACAGCTCCCTGTTCTGTTCCTTTGATGCATAGTTTGCACATATTTAAAAAAATAGTCCATGTTCTACAACTCCAACTATACTTTCAAGTTTTTCTTTTACAGATTGAATATCAAATCCATAGCCTAAGTGTAAATCCACAATATAATTATTGTTGTCAGTTATAAGAGTAGCTCCATCTTTTAATCTTAATACCGGATTTAAGCCCGCTTCCTCCATTTTTCTTACAGTATGACTATATCCAAATGGTAAGATTTCTACTGGTAGATTAAAGTTTCCTAGTTTCTCTACATCTTTACTCTCATCATAGATCCAGATTACTTCACGAGCGATATCAGCAACTATTTTTTCTCTAAATAATGCTGCTCCTCCACCTTTTATCGCATTAAAATCCTTATCGATTTCATCTACTCCATCAACAGCAAGATCAATGTGATCAATTTCTTCTAATTCTTTAATTGTAAGACCAAGGCTTTTAGCTAGTTCAACCGTTTGGATAGACGTTGATACCATTTCTATATTCAATCCCTCTCTTACTTTATCAGCTAGTGCATGAACAAAATAGAATACAGTCGAACCTGTCCCTAAACCAACTATCATGCCATCTTTTACATATTCTACAGCCTTTTTACCAACAACTTCTTTTAAATTCATTTCGAATCCCCTCTTTTGTATATATATTACTCTTAAATTATTTATATTCTACTAATAGATATTTTTTTTCTTACCACGTCTAAGTACAGTGAAGTTATCTTCCAATCTGTCTTTAGCTTCTACAACATACTCTAAGTCTGTAACTTTATCACCGTTCACATAAATAGCTCCATTGTTTACATCTTCACGAGCTTGACGTTTGGATTGAACTAGATTACTTTCAACTAGGAAATCTACGATATTGTATTCTTTTTTCTCTAATTCAGATTTTGGCATTCCTTTAACAGCTGCTTTTAATTCGTCGTGAGTTAGTTCTTTAATGTTCCCTGAGAATAATGCTTTTGTAATATTTAATGCACTTTCTAATGCTTTTTCACCATGAACAATTTTCACCATTTCTTCAGCTAATGCTTTTTGAGCAAGACGTAGGTGTGGTTCTTTTTCTGAGCTTTCTCTTAATGCTTCAATTTGGTCTTTTTCTAAGAATGTGAATTTTTTAAGTGCTGGCACTACTTCTGTATCCGCAGTGTTGAACCAGAATTGATAGAATTCATAAGGCGTTGTTTGTTCTGGATCTAACCACACTGCTCCACCTGTAGATTTTCCAAATTTAGTTCCATCAGATTTTAACATTAATGGAATAGTAAATCCATACGCTTCTACATCCCCACGAAGCTTTCTCATGATTTCTAATCCAGTAGTAATGTTACCCCATTGGTCTGAACCTCCAATTTGTAATTTAACATTGTGATGTTCGTTTAAGTATGCATAATCAATACCTTGTAAAATAGTGTAACTGAATTCTGTAAATGATAATCCATTATCTAAACGGCTTGAAATTGAATCTTTCGCTAGTAAGTAATTGATATTTACTAATTTTCCATAATCACGTAAAAATTCAATCATAGATAGTTTTCCTAGCCAGTCAAGGTTATTTACGAATTCGATATTGTCATCTCCACGAAAAAAATATTACGAAGTTGCGCTTCAAGACGACGAGCGTTATCTTCGATTACCTCAAGACTTTGTAATTGACGTTCTTCGCTTCTTCCTGATGGGTCTCCGATAATACCAGTTCCTCCACCTACTAAAATAACAGGTTTATGTCCATATTGTTGAAATCTTTTTAATGTTAAAAATGGTAATAAGTGACCGATGTGTAGCGAGTTACCAGTTGGGTCTGTACCACAGTAAATTGATACACTTTCTTTTTCTAATAATTCTTTAATTCCTTCTTCATCAGTTTGTTGATAAACTAAATCTCTATATTTTAAATCTTCTAATAATTTACTCATTAAAATACCTCCATAACAATTTTAATACACTTATCTCAATTATATCATATTTTTTTTACTTTTTCTTTTATCTTTTTCTTATATTTAAAGATAAAAATGAACGACACTAAAAAAACAAGATTTTTTTATAGAATCATGTTTTTTTAACATCGCTCATTAAACTTCATAAAAAAATATTAAAAAAAGATTTTTTTAGAACATATTCAGCCTCTACTAAATTTCGGATACAACATATTAGCTGCAATTTATTCTACAGTGTATACTAATCTTTTTCATTATTTTTTTATTGTGTTGCTTTTGTTTTTAGTATTAGCTTTTTAAGAAATTATAGTACTCATCACTAGCAAATACATTATCTTTGTTTTTTTGGATCTTCTTTCCATTTTTCATATTCTTTTTTTGGAAACAGGATAATCTAATGGGTTGAACCAACTAGTAACGTGTAACATTGCTACTGTAGGTTTATATTTTTGAACCCAGATAATCTTTTTAATCCTTGTCTATAGCTGAATGCAAAAAAATTGGATGAGGAACATCATTTAAAAATTAAAAGCTCTGTGTCCGAGGGCTAGACATCCATCCATAAAAACATATCTTTAATAATTTCATCAGGTGTTGTTAGGAAATATAGATCCCCCAGTTACCTTGTCCTGCATTTTCACCAGCCATATTATATCGGTGATTGTCATCACTAGTACCTGTTAAATCAATTCCTTTATCAGAATATACAGTATACCAGCTTCGACCATCAGGGCGTTTATGTTTTACCTTCTTTTTTTACCTAAGTAACGAGAACTACCATAATCTGCCATTTCTTTTTGCTCTTTCATTTACCATATCTTGAACAAATGAATCTACCTTTTTATTCATAAAAGTATTTTCAAAAAGCACTTACAGCAGGAACAAGACCAGCTTTTTACCCTTTCAACATTGGCTAAATCAATAAATTTTTTTATTAATTTCTAGTTGGTTTTTTTCAACGCATAGTCATTGATCATTTTTTTGTACACTTGCAGGATTATTTACTTTTATTGAAGTATTGACCTAAATTTAACTTATTGAATAATTTATAATTTTCAGGATCTTTTAATTTTTTTCTACTACAGATGTAACATCGACATTACCATTCGCTGTGCCAAAAAGTTTTAGTTAATGCATCAGTTTGTTCTGAAGTTACAAACCAGTTATTTTCAGTATCTAACACAAAAATAAGTATCAGTTGTTGCTTGAGGTACTTTTGTACCAATTTCAACAACTTCGTTAACAGCTTCAATTCGATCAACATTTTGTTCAGTACCTTGTTTTTACAAGTTTATCACCTTCATAAATATCATCTCTTACTACTTTGTAAGAACCATTTTTTCCTGCTGTTAGTACATTTCTTGTACCTTGTGGTAACTGGTCATTATTTCGTTCTTCTGTTTTGTAAGCAATTGTTTCTGTTCTAACATTTACTCGTTTTGTTGTTTGTGGTACTTTTGTACCTACTTCTACTACTTCATTTATAGCTTCAATTCGATCAACGATTTGCTCAGCACCCTGTTTTACAAGTTTATCACCTTCATAAATATCATCTCTTACTACTTTGTAAGAACCATTTTTTTCCTGCTGTTAATACATTTCTTGTACCTTGAGCTAGTTGATTATTATATCTTGTTTCTGTTTTTGAATTTAATTGTTTCTGTACGAACATTAACACGTTTTTGTTGTTTGTGGTACTTTTTGTACCAATTTCAACAACTTCGTTAACAGCTTCAATTCGATCGATATTTTGTTCAGTTCCTTGTTTTACAAGTTTATCTCCTTCGTAGATATCATCGCGTACTACTTTATATGAGCCATTCTTTCCTGCTGTTACTACTTTTCTTATCCCTTGTGGTAACTGGTCATTATTTCGTTCTTCTGTTTTTGTACGCTATTGTTTCTGTACGAACTTCTACACGTTTTATTGTTTGTGGTACTTTTGTACCGATTTCAACAACTTCGTTTACAGCTTCAATTCGATCGATATTTTGTTCAGTTCCTTGTTTTACAAGTTTATCACCTTCATAAATATCATCACGAACGACTTTATAAGAACCATTCTTTCCTGCTGTTACTACTTTTCTTGTTCCTTGTGGTAACTGTTCATTATTTCGTTCTTCTATTTTGTACACTATTGTTTCTGTACGAACTTCAACACGTTTTATTGTTTGTGGTACTTTAGGAATTTCAACTTTTGGTTGTTCTACTTTAGGTGTCTCAACTTTTGGTTGTTCCACTTTAGGTGTTTCAACTTTTGGTTGTTCCACTTTAGGTGTCTCAACTTTTGGTTGTTCCACTTTAGGTGTTTCAACTTTTGGTTGTTCCACTTTAGGTGTCTCAACTTTTTGGTTGTTCCACTTTTAGGTGTCTCAACTTTTTGGTTGTTCCACTTTTAGGTGTTTCAACTTTTTGGTTGTTCCACTTTAGGTGTCTCAACTTTTTGGTTGTTCCACTTTAGGTGTCTCAACTTTTTGGTTGTTCCACTTTAGGTGTCTCAACTTTTGGTTGTTCCACTTTAGGTGTTTCAACTTTTGGTTGTTCCACTTTAGGTGTCTCAACTTTTGGTTGTTCCACTTTAGGTGTCTCAACTTTTTGGTTGTTCTACTTTTGGGTGTCTCAACTTTTGGTTGTTCCACTTTTAGGTGTCTCAACTTTTTGGTTGTTCTACTTTGGGCGTCTCAACTTTTTGGTTGTTCTACTTTGGGTGTCTCAACTCTTGGTTGTTCTGCTTTTGGGTGTCTCAACTTTTTGGTTGTTCTACTTTAGGTGCCTCAACTTTTGGTTGTTCTACTTTTGGTTGTTCTACTTTAGGTGTCTCAACTTTTGGTTGTTCTACTTTGGGTGTCTCAACTTTTGGTTGTTCTACTTTAGGTTGCTCTGCCTTCGGTTCTTCTTCCACATGATACTTAACATCTACTTTTTAAATTATAACCTGAAAGTACAATGCTTTGAGAAATATTTTTTTCTCAACTATTGCCGTATTTGGCAGTGTTTTTTTGTCCATTTGATATTAATTTTTATTATGTCTAATTGTTCTTTAGTTATATTTTTTTAGTGCTCACTCCAGATTTCAGAGAATCTATGTGATAAGATATTACTCTATTTCCATCTAACATCACATTTACATCAATATTAGTAACATCTTTCGTAGCAATAAGTTCAACTTCTGCTCCTCCATGTTTTTTTCTATTACATTTACACTAATATCTTTATTAACTTGAACTTGTATATTTTTCTTGTGCTTTTAATAATTGGCTGTTTACTTGTGATGAAATAAATAGACTTGATGTTACCATCACTGAAGCTACACCTATACTAAATTTTCTAATTGAAAAAAACTTCTTTTTATTAAATATATTTCTCATACTATTTCTCCTTGTACAATAAAGTTATATTAATAAACTCCTTATTCTATCAGATTATATAATTACATTCATTTTTAATTTCTAAAATCTCTTTCTTATTTTTTTAAAAAAATGGTACTGTTTTTCTTTTTAAAAATTAATTATAAAAAAATATCATTAAGAAAAATAATAATAAACCTTATTTTTTTAGACCATTATATCATGCAATCTTTTTATAAAAAAATAATAATATTATTATGATGTTAATTCCCAGTAAGGGAGTGACTCAAAAAATCGTGATTTCGGAGAAATCGATTTTTGTCGAGTCACTTCCCGCAGTGGTTTATTAGATATATAAAAAAATTTCATAGAGCTAATTTAGATATCAATAAATCACTGCGTCTATGAATTATCATATACACTTTTTTTAAAAATTTAGGACTTTTTGGTTTAGCCTCTTACTTTTAACTATATATCCTCCACTCCCCTAGCATATAATTTAGTTTTTTTCCTTTAAAAATTATGATATAATATAACTAATAGTATGCAATCTAAGGAGATTACAATGAAATTTAAGAAGATACTAACTTCTATAACGCAATCCCTTCTTCTTTCATTTGGACTGCTAATCAGTCTAAGCATAGGGATTGCTATTGGATACGTCGGAGGACTTGTAAAAAGATCAACCTGTTTTTAACCCAAAAAGAAATGAAAGAACAAATAAATAATATTAGTCAAAAACAGTGAAGTATACTTTGGAAGTGGTGAAAAATTAGGGACAATAAATTCCGAATTAATTAGACAAACTGTGACTTACGAAAATTTAGGAGATAATGTAAAGAATGCGATAATTGCAAGTGAGGATTCTAACTTTTACTCTAATAGTGGAATTAATGTTTTTTTGCTATACTAAAAGCAGCACACAGTGAGGCTACAGGAGTTAGAACAACTGGAGGGAGTACTATTACTCAGCAACTAGTTAAAAATCAACTTCTTGATAATTCTAGATCTTACGAAAGAAAAGCAAAAGAAATATTTCTAGCACTTCATGTAAACAATCACTTCTCAAAAAACGAGATTCTTGAGAATTATCTAAACGTTGCACCATTCGGGAAAAATAGTTTAGGTCAAAATATTAGTGGTATAGAAACCGCTGCTCAAGGTGTTTTCGGTATTCATTCTAAAGATCTAAACATCGCACAAGCTGCATATTTAATCGGATTTGTTCAATCACCATATAAATATACACCTTTTGATGCAGCTGGAAATATTCGTCCTGATGAAGAACTTCAAGCTGGTCTGGACAGACAAAAATATGTGCTTGAAAGAATGGTAGCAAATGACTTCATCACAAAAGAACAGATGGAGGAAGCTAAGAAATTCGACATTAAAGGTGCATTCACTAAACAAAAATATTCTGAATACACTGACTACCCATATATTCGCGATGAAGTAACTAATTCAGTTGCAGAAATTTTAGCCGAACAAACAGCGACAAAAAATAATAGACAAGAAGATTTCAAGACTAACTCAGACTATAGAAATGAACTAATCGAAAAAAAGTCGAATTAAATTTATTACTGGAGAATACAAAGTAAAAACAACACTTGATAAGAAACTTTATGACACTCTTCAAGAAACAAAAAAACAATTCGCTTCTTATCCTACATCTTTTCAAGGAGGTGTTGTTTATCCATTAGAAATTGGAGCCTCAGTAATAGAAAAATAGTAGTGGTAAGGTTCTAGCCTTTATCGGTGGTATGGATTATAACAAACAACAACTTAACCATGCTACAAGAACACGTCGTTCTCCAGGATCTACTATAAAACCATTATTAGTTTACGGACCAGCTATAGATAAAGGTTATATTACACCTAATTCAACTCTTCTAGATAAACGCTTCAATTACAATGGTTGGCGCCCTGAAAACTATGATATGTCACAACATGGATATCTTCCGGCAAGACAAGCTTTAGCAGGATCTCTTAACTTAGCAACAATAAGATTGTATTCTGCCTTCCAAAAAGAGGAACCTGTAAAAAATTACTTAGAGAAAATGGATATTGGTGGACTTACAGCTAGTGATAAAGAAAATCTTGCTACAGCTATCGGTGGTATGACGTATGGTCTTTCTGTAACAGAAAATACTAGTGCGTTCTCCTCTTTTGCAAATAAAGGTGAACATAAAAAAGCTCATATCATAGAAGAAATTGAAAATAATGATGGCGAACTTATTTATAAAGCTGATTTTTCACCTGTTAAAATCTATGAGGAATCAACAAGTTACTTAATTGTTGATATGCTTGGAGATGTTATTAATAAGAGTTATGGTACATCTAGAGATATGCCAAGTAAACTGAAATTCAGCTCTAAAAACCTATTTGTTAAAACAGGTACATCTGAATACTACAAAGATCTTTGGGTTGTGGGTGGTACTACTAAGGTAACTGTTGGACTATGGAATGGTTATGATAGCCCTGCAAAAGTTCCTAGTTATGATTATGCCCAAAGAAACTGGATTGCAATAATGAATGCTATATACTCATTAGATAAAAATATCCTTTCTCCTGATACAGCATTCACTAGACCTAGCTCTATTACTAGTTCTAGCATTAATCCTTATAATAATGCTAAGGGGACAACTGCAGACCTTATTCCAATTGGATTTAAAGAATTATCAAAAGATAGAACCTTAGCTAAACTAGGTTATAACATAGATAAAAGCCTTTCATTCGGAGATCCCGCAAAAGTAGAGACTAAGAAAAAAGACGATAAAGAAAAAGAAGAAAAAAAGAGGATAAGGAGAAAAAAAGAAACTACTAGTAATTCCACTCCTACTTCCCTCCTCCCGTCTTAAAACCAGTTGTTCCTGGTGAAAAATTCAGATTAAACTAAAAGGGAGTGACCAAAAAGTACTAGATTTTAAAAATAGTTTACATGAAAACTTATAGACGCAGTGGTTTATTGATATCTAATAAACTTTGCGGGAGTGGCTCGACAAAATTTTGTTTCTACGAAATTACGATTTTTGAGTCACTCCCTTTTATTATTTCACTTTTTCTAGTACATCATAAAAAGATGGTAAATCATGTGCTTCAGCTATTTCTGACCAATTTCCTACATCGTCTAAACCTTTAGCATGAGTTAGCGTATAAATTGCCTTAGTTAATGTATAAAAACTCCTGCAATGGTTTTTAATAAATTTTTAAGATTGGATTTGCTAGCATCTCCCATTACTTTTTCATAGAGTGTTGTAGCTTTTTTACTATCATCACAATTTATTACATCATCTGATATGATTCCTGAGTGTGCTAAATACAATAAATAATTATACACTGCCTTAAACGTTCTGTATGAATCTGTAATTCCTACTTCACTAGAAGTTTTTACTCCTTTTTTTATAAGAAAAAAATTACTTATTTGTTGCTGAATTGGTGTTTTTATTTTTTTCTACAATCAATCCTATAAATTCATCCGTCACCTGTTTTTTTGATTTTTCTACTACATCATCTGGTGTGATATTTTTTTCAATTAATCTATTATAAAAAAATCCCCAAAAGATTTTATCTAACTCATAAGTATCTTCTTCTGTTAAAAAAATTCTTCTGGTTCTACAAAATTCTTTTATTATCGCGGGAAATTCAATAGTTTTTCCTACATGAAATGTCCCTACCGTCATATTTAACGATTGTATAAAAATCATTTTTTTCCTTACAAAATTATATATATGATGAGCATTTTTTTGCATAATAATTAGAAGTGAAATCCTGTAGTTTGTTAGTCTCTTCTAAATCTTTTTTTCTAAAAAAATACTCTTCCAGTTTTTTTATTAAATTTTTTTATCGTATTTTTCTTAGTTGTTTTTAATTGAGGTAAAGCTGTATTAAATGTGTAAACTCGTTGATATGTCTGTTTTAATAGTTCCACAGTAATTGCTATATGCCCCCAAGAGAGTGACCAGTAGCAACTTTATAGCAAGAGTCAAAGTTTACAATCTTTCTTTTTAAAAACTTAGTAAATTTATATGCAGAATCTATTTGGCTAGTATTCTCACCTGATACGATTCCTGTATAATTATAAAACCAGTCGCTAATATCTTCACTCTCACTTCCTCTATAAATAACAAGAAGCTCATTAAGCCCTGGAATGTATATCGCAGTAGCTTGGAATCCATTTTTGGTAATTTTTGGAACTGATAGCCCACTATTATATACTTCAATATCCTCAAAAAAACTTCTCCAGTAACATCTTTTTATAATTCTTTTTTTATTTTATATTCTGCTGTACTCTGTTTCTTATTTCCTTTTAATTAAATACTCATACTCTGTTAATTTAGCTACAAGTAATGGATTATGGAAAAATCTTAACATAGTCAATTCACCTCTTTTATATAAAAAAATAATTATAACATATTTTATAGAGAATATAAAAAAATTCTATATTTCCCCACATAATGAGAAAAATATAGAATTCTATTTTTTTATTATACGTTGAATCTAAATAGCATGATGTCGCCGTCTTTTTACTTCATATTCTTTACCTTCAAGACGTACACGACCTGCTTCTTTAGCTTTTTGGCATACTTCCGTATTCAACTAAGTCATCATAACTTACAGTTTCAGCACGGATAAATCCACGTTCGAAGTCTGAGTGGATAATTCCAGCACATTCAGGTGCTAACATACCTTTTTTTGAATGTCCATGCACGTACTTCTTGTACACCTGCTGTAAAGTATGTTGCTAATCCTAATAAGCTGTAACTTGCTTTGATTAATTTATCTAATCCACTTTCATCAATTCCTAGTTCTTCTAAGAACATTGCTTTTTCTTCATCTTCTAATGAAGCCATTTCTTCTTCGATTTTTCGCACAAACTACGATTACTTGGCTTCCTTCGCTTGCAGCAAATTCACGCACACTTGCCACGTGTTTGTTGGCATCAACGTCTAGTAAATCATCTTCACTCACATTAGCAACATAAAGCATAGGTTTCATTGTTAATAAATGTAATCCTTTTGCGATTTTTTGCTCTTCTTTATCTAATTCTAAAAGTCTCGCTGGTTTCTCTTCTTTAAGGATATCACGCACTTTAGAAAGTACAGCAAATTCCGCAACAGCATCTTTATCTTTTTGTTTAGCTTGTTTTTTTCAACACGTCCGATACGTTTTTTTCAACACTTTCTAAATCAGCTAATATTAACTCTAAGTTAATAACTTCGATATCGTATAATGGATCTACTCCACCAGCAACGTGAGTGATGTTTTTCATCTTCAAAAACATCTAACAACTTGACAAATTGCATCTACTTCACGAATGTGACTTAAGAATTTATTTCCTAATCCTTCACCTTTAGATGCTCCTTTTTACGATACCCGCGATATCAGTAAACTCGAATGATGTTGGTACTGTTTTTTTTAGGTTCTACTAATTCTGTTAATTTATTTAATCTGTGGTCTGGTACTTCTACAATTCCTACGTTTGGATCAATTGTTGCGAAAGGATAGTTCGCAGCTAATGCCCCTGCTTTTTGTAATTGCGTTAAAAAGTGTACTCTTTCCTACGTTTGGTAATCCTACTATTCCGGCTGTTAATGCCATAGTATCAATCACTCCTTTTCTTCATTAATTTCTTATATTACTTAGTACTTTGCCTACTCAACTTAACTATTATAACATAAAAACACAAAACTTATCATTTAATATTATGCTATTTAAAAAAATATTTTTTTCTTAATAAGCACTAATTTCATCTATTAGTATACTAAAAGATACTAACTATTATAAAAAGTACGTACTTTACAAAAATATATTATAGTATGTAAAATATATTACAAGAGATACAATCTATGGAAAAATATACTAAAAAGGATGATAATTAACTATGGAAAAAAATACAATTCAAACATTAAACTTGGAACTGCAACACTTAATGTTGTAAACTTTGACAGACAACTTAAATTCTACACAGAAGCTATTGGTATGACTATAATTTCTAAAAAAGAAACTGAAGCTACTTTAGGTACTTCTGATAACACTCCGCTTCTTCACTTAAAAAAAGTTGATGGTCCACTAGTTCATTCTTATGGACTATATCACATAGCTTATCTAGTTCCAAATGAACAAAGTCTAGCTAATATACTACGTCACTTTATAGATTCAAACATTCCTTTATATGGGGGATCTGACCACGGTTATAGTAATGCTTTATATTTAAGTGATATTGAAGGTAATGGCATAGAAGTATATTATGACAAAGATGAAAGTACTTGGGATAGAAAAGAAGATGGTAAAATCATAGGAGTAACTGAACCTATAGATGCTAATCATCTACTTAATATTTCTGAATCAGTAGTTCCATATTCTTTACCAGTGGGTACTATTATTGGTCATGTTCATCTAAGTGTTCAAAACTCTACAGTTTCTTCTAACTTCTATCAAGAAGTACTAGGATTTAGTGATAAATTCACTGTGGCTAGTGCAAGTTGGATTGCTTATGGAGATTATCACCATCACCTTGCTGTTAACCACTGGGGTGGTCCTAAGCTAAGTCTTAGACAAAAAGGTACACCAGTGTTTAGATCATTTTTGAAATTATATCTATAGATGATATTACTTACAACAAAGTTGTGGAAAAATATAAAAAAATAATAACACTAAAAATCATTAGTGAATATGATGGAAAAAAATTATTATTAATGATCCAAATGGTATTGAAGTACATTTAATAAAAAGAAAACTAATTTATAAAAATCTATGTATGCTATTAGGCGGCTGACTTGAAAGTTCTAAATTATAAAAAGTTTAGCCGCAGTGGTTTATTTATATCTAAATTCTCTTTATAAAAAAACTTTTTAGGTATCTAATAAACTTCGCAGGAGTGACTCAACAAAAATCTATTTTTTTAGAAATCAAGATTTTTGAGTCACTCCCTTTTAGTTTTTATTCGCTTCTCTTAGTAGCTTTATGATATAATAAGAATATTATTTTTATCAGAAGGAGGAACTATGCAAGATTTTATAGCACAATTTGGTAGCTTTTGCACCTATAATCTATTTACTATTAGCATCTATATTACCGATATTTTTTTATTCCCTCCGAGGATATTTTCTGCGATTGGTGGCTATTTATTTGGTTTTACCCATGGTTTTATCCTTTCAATAATTTCTGCAATGATATATACTAGTGCAATGTTTTTTTATTGCAAGATACTTTGCCAGTGATTATGTAGAAAAAAATACTTAGCAAAAAAACTTACTAAAAAAAGCAATACGATACAATCTTCGGTATTAGTGAAAATAAATTAACTTTAGTTTTAATAATTTATAGACTAATTCCAGTTCTTCCTAATAGTGTTATTTGCTATTCATACGGTTTAACTAGAATATCTTTTTAAAAAAATATTTCATCGGAAATCTTATTGACTTTATTCCAGGGAAACTGATTTGGTTGCACTTCGGTACAACTCTTAACAATATTGGAAGTATAGAATTTTTTTATACGGTATAATTATTGTTTTAGTTTTTTTGGCTTCATTAGTTCTAAAGTAGCAAAAAGATTTAATAAGTAATATTAATAAAAAAAGCTAGTGATTCTGTATAAAGTTTCACTAGCTTATTCTTATTATGAATTTTTTTCAATAATTTTTTTAATTTTTTTTGTTAAATTCACGTCTTGGCATCATAATGTTGTTATCACACTTTAGACATTTTATCTTTATATCTGCTCCCATACGTGTAATTTGCCATCTATTCGTGCCACAAGGGTGTTGTTTTTTTCATTTCAACTATATCATTTAATTTGTATTCCACAATCCAACCTCCTATTTTTTTCTTCATTCGATGTTAATGAAGATTCAAACTCTCTATAAAAAATCGCGTCTTAACATTGTTTCCACATCTTGTTTTTTTCCCAACTTTTTGCTTTTTCCAATAACATGAATTGTAACAATGTTGTCAGCAATTTTTTTCTATATAATCGATATGTAATTTATCGTTCTTATATAATAATCCCTGGTATTCTTTATTATTGTTGGCATCAACGATTACCCTATCTATTCTTTCTTCTACTTTTTCAATAGATTCATCAATTTTTATCGGTAACTCTACTAAAGCTAAGTTGTACATTAATGAGTAATTTATCACCTGATTAATGCTCCCATTAGGAACAAAAATATACCTCACCATTTGCCGAGCGAATTTTTCGTAGAACGTAAACCAAGTGACATTACATAACCACCTGCAATAAAAGCTGCTTGGTTGTATATTTTCACATTATCACCTACATCAAATTGTCCTTCAAGAATAATAAAAAATCCAGATATAATATCTTTAACTAAGCTCTGTGCACCAAAACCAATAGCTACCGATGCTATACCTGCACTGGCAACAATACTCGTCGTATTGACTCCTAAAATAGACAATACTTGGAAAAAGCAATAAAGTAAATTGTATAACGCACTGCACTTTTTACAAGATTATGTAAAAGTCTCTGATCGTTTTTTTCATTATACTTAATATTAAATTTTTTTATTGGTATTCTCCTCTTCGTCATTATATAATCAGTAATCCAACTAACTATGCGAACTAGTACGGAAGCAATGGCAAAGATACCTAAAATAAGTAATGCTTTTTTTCTAATACTATAATTAACAAATCAATATCCTTAATCATAGTTTGTATTTTTTTCAACAATATTCATAATTACTCATCCTTGAATAATGAAATAATACGTTCAAATTCATCATTATCTTTGAACTCAATTTCTATCTTACCTTTTTTTATTACGACCTTGTTTAATCGTTACAGAAGTTCCTAGCAGTTTTTTTAAGATTGTTTTCTTGTTCTTCTATAAATATATCCTTAGCTTTTTGGTTTCTTAATCTCTTTAGGGTTTTAATAACTTCGCTACATATTCTTCTAGCTCATGAACTGACATTTTTCTATCAATTACTAAAGCACAAACTTCTTCCATAGCTTTTTTTGTTTTTTTAATGAAAGTAAAGTTCTTGCGTGAGCTGCACTTATTAGCTCTTGCTCAAGCTTATTTTTTTATTTCTGTAGGTAATTTTAATAGTCGTAAGCTATTGGCGATATACGGTCTACTTTTTACCAAGTTTCTTAGCCAATTCTTCTTGAGTCAATGACATTTTATCCATCAGATTTTTTTATAACTTTCTGATTCTTCTAGTGCTGATAGATCCTCACGTTGCAAGTTCTCTAGAACCGCAAAAAAATCATCATTTCTTCATCTGTCATTTCTTTTTATAATAGCTGGAATTTCTTTCTTACCTAGCAGTTCAAAAAGCTCTATAACGGCGCTCCCCTGCTATAATATAATAACCTTTTACAGCTTTTTTTACAATAATAGGTTGTAATAATCCATTTTTTTCAATAGATTCTTTTAATTCATTTAACTTTTTCTTCGTTAAAAATAAGTACGTGGTTGATATGGATTTTTCTTAATCTCCTCTAAAGAAATTTCTACAATTTTATCATTATCAGTAGTCAATTCTACATTTTCAGTAGCGAAGATAGCATCAAGTCCACGTCCTAAACCTTTACCTAATTTCTTAGCCACGTTCAATCACCTCTTTAGCTAATGATAAATATTGTTTTTGCACCATTAGAATTTTTTTAGCATATTCAATAATTGGTTCACCAAAACTTGGCGCTTCACTTAAACGTACAGTTCTTGAAATAACTGTTTTAAATGCTTTTATCTTTAAAGTGTTCTCTAACTTGCTCTGCCACCTGATTAGATATATTTGTTCTACTATCAGTCATAGTAAGTAATACACCGAAAAATATCTAATTTAGAGTTCAAGTGCTTTCTAACTATATTAAATGTATTCATAAGCTGGCTAAGACCCTCTAGAGCGTAATATTCAGTTTGTACAGGAATTATTACCCCATTAGCTGCAGTTAAAGAATTTAACGTAATTAGACCTAAAGACGGTGGACAATCGATTACCACATAGTCATATTTTTCTTTAATTTCCGAAATTGCATTTTTCATACGTTGTTCACGACTAATCGCTGAAACTAGTTCAACTTCTGCACCTGCTAAAGCTATACTAGATGGAACTATATCTAAGTTCTCATAAGCTGTTTTTTTAAAAATAACATCATTAATATTAATTTCATCAACAAGTATGTTATAAATTGATTGTTCTATCGCTGCCTTATCAATACCCAGACCACTTGTAGCATTAGCTTGTGGATCGGTATCAATTAATAATACTTTTTTCTTTAAATGTGCTAGAGATGCTGCTAGATTAATTGAAGTAGTTGTTTTTCCTACTCCACCTTTTTGATTACATATCGCTAAAAATTTTCATCTTTTACCTCTTTATTTACATATCTTGGTATGGTAACTTTAATAACCACACTATCCATATTTTCTTCTTCTTCTTTGTTAAGACTAATATTATGCTTTTTCTTCTAATTTTTGCTATTTCCTTTGTAAGTTTTGCTATAATTTTCTGACCATCATAATTAACTGCCGTATTGAAAAACTTTTTATATCTTTTTTTAATCTTCAAATAAGTATCAATCTTTTCCTCAGTTTGAGAAACATTTAGATTTTGCGATAAAAATCTGAACTAATAATTTCTCTTGAGCAGAAGCATCTAACTTTACCATAGCACGCCCATGTCGCTCAGTAATTTTCTTAGTATTAATAGCATCAATAACTTTATCACTTAATTTCAATAATCGTAACTTATTAGCGACAGTAGCCTGTGTTTTTCCCTAATGATTTCGCTAGTTCATCTTGAGTAAGCTTATTAATACTTAATAGCTCTTGGTATGCATACGCTTCTTCTATAGGTGTCAATTCTTCCCTTTGAATATTTTCAATTAGCGCAAGAGTCGCCATCTGCTCATCTGTAAGTTCTTTTACAATAGCTTTAGTTGTAGGATACTGTAGGTACTTAATAGCCCTTAATCTTCTCTCCCCAGCTATAAGCTCATAAAATCCATTCCCTATATCACGAACAGTAATAGATTGAAGTAATCCATTTTTGTTTTATAGACTCTGCTAATTCTTTTTATTTTTTTCTTCTGTAAATTCTCTTCTAGGCTGATATTTATTGGGTACAATCTTTTCTACTAATATTTCTCTAAGAACGTCATCATCAGAAATACCAACTTTTTCTGCTCTTTTGTGTTAAATCATACAGTTTACTAAATGGTTTTACACTTTCGCTCATATTTTTACCTCCTGTAATCTTTTTCTACACTTATACAATACCATATTTAAAAAAACTTTTGTCAAAAAAACATTTCCCAATGTTCGATTCATAATAAGGCTAATAAATTAATCTTTCCATAGATTATTTCCTAAACATACTTAAATTTAAAACAATAAAAAAAGCGTAATCATAAATGATTACACCTTGTACAGGGACGGCAGGAATCGAACCCACACCAAAGGTTTTGGAGACCTTTGTTCTACCGTTAAACTACGTCCCTAAGAATGGTGGGAAGAAGTGGATTCGAACCACTGAACCCTAAGGAGCGGATTTACAGTCCGCCGCGTTTAGCCTCTTCGCTATCTTCCCAAAAATATAAAAAAATGCCTACCAGAGGACTTGAACCCCCGACCTACTGATTACAAGTCAGTTGCTCTACCAACTGAGCTAGGCCGGCAACATGGTGCCTCGAGACAGAGTCGAACTGCCGACACATGGAGCTTCAATCCATTGCTCTACCAACTGAGCTATCGAGGCAATATTTAATTTTACATAAAAAAATGGCGGTCCCGACGGGAATCGAACCCGCGATCTCCTGCGTGACAGGCAGGCGTGATAACCGCTACACCACGGGACCTAATAATAAAAATTGCGGGAGATGGATTTGAACCATCGACCTTTGGGTTATGAGCCCAACGAGCTGCCAGACTGCTCCATCCCGCGATAATAAAAAAATAAAAAAATGGAGGAGGAAAGGGATTCGAACCCCTGCGAGCTTTTTACACTCCTGTCGGTTTTCAAGACCGATCCCTTCAGCCGGACTTGGGTATTCCTCCTTGATTAATGGTGGACTCTGCAGGACTCGAACCTGCGACCGATCGGTTATGAGCCGATAGCTCTAACCAACTGAGCTAAGAGTCCGTGTTCCTAGAGAATTCACTAACTATTATTGGTGGCGGCAGAGGGGATCGAACCCCCGACCTTACGGGTATGAACCGTACGCTCTAGCCAGCTGAGCTACGCCGCCAATAAAGGCTAAATTCATTATTTAAAAATGGTGGAGCCTAGCGGGATCGAACCGCTGACCTCCTGCGTGCAAAGCAGGCGCTCTCCCAGCTGAGCTAAGGCCCCATGTTGATAATGTCAATATTTTCAATGGTCGGGAAGACAGGATTCGAACCTGCGACCCCTTGGTCCCAAACCAAGTGCTCTACCAAGCTGAGCTACTTCCCGCAATTTCTAAATGGCGCGCCCAAGAGGAGTCGAACCCCTAACCTTTTGATCCGTAGTCAAACGCTCTATCCAATTGAGCTATGGGCGCTAATATAATGGTGCCGAGGACCGGAATCGAACCGGTACGGTATTGCTACCGCAGGATTTTTAAGTCCTGTGCGTCTGCCAGTTCCGCCACCCCGGCACTATATTAACTATTGGAGCGAAAGACGGGATTTGAACCCGCGACCCTCACCTTGGCAAGGTGATGTTCTACCCCTGAACTACTTTCGCGAATATTCAGAAATGGTGCGGGTGAAGGGAGTCGAACCCCCACGCCGTGAGGCGCTAGATCCTAAGTCTAGTGCGTCTGCCAATTCCGCCACACCCGCAAAAGAATGGTGAGCCATGAAGGACTCGAACCTTCGACCCTTTGATTAAAAAGTCAAATGCTCTACCAACTGAGCTAATGGCTCTAAATAAATGGTGCCTAGCCAGAGGACTTGAACCCCCGACCCTACTGATTACAAGTCAGTTGCTCTACCAACTGAGCTAGACTGGCAAAAATGGTGGAGGTTAACGGGATCGAACCGCTGACCCCTTGCTTGTAAGGCAAGTGCTCTCCCAGCTGAGCTAAACCTCCGAAACAAAAGCCTGGCAACGTTCTAGTCTCACAGGGCGTAAGCCCAACTACATTCGACGCTAAAGAGCTTAACTTCTGTGTTCGGTATGGGTACAGGTGTGTCCTCTTCGCTATCGCCACCAGACGAAAACTTCATATACATATTATATCATCTTTTTCTCTTTTTGTCAACAGTTACTTTCTTAAGAACTTTCACTTGATTAAGTCCTCGACCTATTAGTATTAGTCAGCTGAACACGTTACCGCGCTTACACTCCTAACCCTATTCTCCTTGTCGTCTTCAAGGGGTCTTAATATCCGTGGGAAATCTCATCTCGAGGGGGGCTTCATGCTTAGATGCTTTCAGCTCTTATCCCTTCCGTATTTAGCTACCCAGCTATGCCACTGGCGTGACAACTGGTACACCATTGATACGTCCATCCCGGTCCTCTCGTACTAAGGACAGCTCCTCTCAAATTTCCTACGCCCACGACGGATAGGGACCGAACTGTCTCACGACGTTCTGAACCCAGCTCGCGTACCGCTTTAATGGGCGAACAGCCCAACCCTTGGGACCGACTACAGCCCCAGGATGCGATGAGCCGACATCGAGGTGCCAAACCTCCCCGTCGATGTGGACTCTTGGGGGAGATAAGCCTGTTATCCCCAGGGTAGCTTTTTATCCGTTGAGCGATACTCTTCCATGCGGAACCACCGGATCACTAAGTCCTGCTTTTCGCACCTGCTCGACTTGTATGTCTCACAGTCAAGCTCCCTTGTGCCTTTTACACTCTACAAATGATTTCCAACCATTCTGAGGGAACCTTTGAACGCCTCCGTTACTCTTTTGGGAGGCGACCGCCCCAGTCAAACTGCCCACCTGACACTGTCTCCCGGTTTTTCTATGCCGAGGGTTAGAATTTCAATACAGCAAGGGTAGTATCCCAACATCGCCTCCTCATACACTGGCGTGCATGATTCCTTGGCTCCTACCTATCCTGTACATACTGCATCAAAAATTCAATATCAAGCTACAGTAAAGCTCCATGGGGTCTTTCCGTCCTGTCGCGGGTAACCTGCATCTTCACAGGTACTATGATTTCACCGAGTCCATCGTTGAGACAGTGCCCAAATCGTTACGCCTTTTCGTGCGGGTCGGAACTTACCCGACAAGGAATTTCTGCTACCTTAGGGACCGTTATAGTTACTACCGCCGTTTACTGGGGCTTCAATTCATACCTTCGCTTTCGCTAAGCACCCTCTTAACCTTCCAGCACCGGGCAGGCGTCAGCCCCTATACTTCACCTTTCGGTTTTGCAGAGACCTGTGTTTTTTTGTTAAACAGTCGCTTGGTACTTATTCACTGCAGTACTACTCTCGTAGGCACCCCTTCTCCCGAAGTTACGGGGTCATTTTTGCCGAGTTCCTTAACGATGGTTCTCTCGCTCACCTTAGAATTCTCTTCCCAACTACCTGTGTCGGTTTGCGGTACGGGCACCTCTTATCTCGATAGCGGCTTTTCTTGAGAGTTTGGCTTCATTGACTTCGCTACTTTGTTTCGCTCCCCATCACACTTCAGTCTTATGAGCAGCGGATTTGCCTACTACTCAACCTTTGTGCTTAGACGTCCTATTCCATCAGGACGATCAATTAGCCTCCTCTGTCCCCACTTCTCTCAAATGATATTTGGTGGTACAGGAATTTCTACCTGTTGTCCATCGGCTTCACCATTCGGCTTCACCTTAGGTCCCGACTTACCCAGAGCGGACGAGCCTTCCTCTGGAAACCTTAGTCTTTCGGTGGATAGGATTCTCACCTATCTTTCGCTACTCACACCGGCATTCTCACTTCTAACCTCTCCACCTCGCCTTACAGCTCGGCTTCTATGATGTTAGAACGCTCTCCTACCATATAACATTAGTTATATCCGCAGCTTCGGTTGTATGTTTAGCCCCGGTACATTTTTCGGCGCGATGTCACTCGACCAGTGAGCTATTACGCACTCTTTAAATGGTGGCTGCTTCTAAGCCAACATCCTGGTTGTCTGTGCATCATCACATCCTTTTCCACTTAACATACAATTTGGGACCTTAGCTGGCGGTCTCGGGCTGTTTCCCTTTTCGACTACGAACCTTATCACCCGCAGTCTGACTCCCGTTGATATTTATCTGGCATTCGGAGTTTGTCTGAATTCGGTAACCCGGGATGTACTCTAGTCCAAACAGTGCTCTACCTCCAGTAAACTCACAACGAGGCTAGCCCTAAAGCTATTTCGGAGAGAACCAGCTATTTCCAAGTTCGATTGGAATTTCTCCGCTACCCACAGCTCATCCAAACACTTTTTCAACGTGTCCTGGTTCGGTCCTCCATTCAGTGTTACCTAAACTTCAACCTTACCATGGGTAGATCACTTGGTTTCGGGTCTACTCCATCATACTATTTCGCCCTATTAAGACTCGCTTTCGCTTCGGCTCCATGTCTTCCACTTAACCTCGCATGATAAAGTAACTCGCCGGTTCATTCTACAAAAGGCACGCCATCACCCTCAAGGGGCTCTGACTACTTGTAAGCACACGGTTTCAGGTTCTCTTTCACTCCCCTCCCGGGGTTCTTTTTCACCTTTCCCTCACGGTACTGGTTCACTATCGGTCACTAGGTAGTATTTAGCCTTACCAGATGGTCCTGGTAGATTCCGACGGAATTCCTCGTGTTCCGCCGTACTCAGGTGCTCTCTCTGCCAACTTAGCATTTCGTATACAGGACTTTTTACCTTCTACGGTCTAACTTTCCAGCTTGTTCTACTATACTTCGTCATACAATTTGTTGAGAGTCTCTACAACCCCAATATGCAAGCACATTGGTTTGGGCTTTTTCCTTTTCGCTCGCCGCTACTTAGGAAATCGATTTTTTTCTTTCTCTTCCTACAGGTACTTAGATGTTTCAGTTCCCTGCGTTACCTCGCTTTCGCGTACCGCCCTTTTTAAAAAGCGGTGGGTTCCCCATTCGGATATCTACGGCTCTTTGCTTACTTACAGCTCCCCGTAGCATTTCGTCGTTTGTCACGTCCTTCTTCGGCTCCTAGTGCCAAGGCATCCTCCGTGCGCCCTTTACTACTTAATCGTGTGTAGCTTTTTACGCTTCGTTCTTTTTCCTTGAACTCTTTGTGAATAAGTTTTTTTACAACTTACTTACTTTTTTTCTCGGTTTTGTAAATCTGTTTTTTTAATTTATAGAAAAATTATTTTTTTGATCTAATATATATATTCAGTTTTTCATTGTTCAAAAATGGTGGAGCCTAGCGGGATCGAACCGCTGACCTCCTGCGTGCAAAGCAGGCGCTCTCCCAGCTGAGCTAAAGCTCCCAAATTTATCGAATTGTATTTAATAAGAATAAATGGTGACTTAAATGGACTTTGAACCATCGACCTCACGCTTATCAGGCGTGCGCTCTAACCAGCTGAGCTATATACCTTATTAAATTATTCTTTTAAGTGTTTTAAACACTCAAAACTAAACGAATTATCAACGTATTCCTTATCCTTAGAAAGGAGGGTGATCCAGCCGCACCTTCCGATACGGCTACCTTGTTACGACTTCACCCCAATCATCTGTCCCACCGTGACCGGCTCCCTCCTTAAAAGGTTAGTACCACCGTCTTCGGGTGTTACAAACTCTCGTGGTGTGACGGGCGGTGTGTACAAGACCCGGGAACGTATTCACCGCGACATTCTGATTCGCGATTACTAGCGATTCCAGCTTCATGTAGTCGAGTTGCAGACTACAATCCGAACTGAGAATAGTTTTTGTGAGGTTTGCTTACTCTCGCGAGCTCGCTTCTCTTTGTTCCTATCCATTGTAGCACGTGTGTAGCCCAAGTCATAAGGGGCATGATGATTTGACGTCATCCCCACCTTCCTCCAGTTTATCACTGGCAGTCTATCTAGAGTCCCCATCTTACTGCTGGCAACTAGATATAAGGGTTGCGCTCGTTGCGGGACTTAACCCAACATCTCACGACACGAGCTGACGACAACCATGCACCACCTGTATCTGTGTCTCAACCAAAGGTCAGAACAACACAATCTCTTGTGTCCTCACAGTATGTCAAGACTTGGTAAGGTTCTTCGCGTTGCTTCGAATTAAACCACATGCTCCACCGCTTGTGCGGGTCCCCGTCAATTCCTTTGAGTTTCAACCTTGCGGTCGTACTCCCCAGGCGGAGTGCTTAATGCGTTAGCTGCAGCACTGATCTCTTATGAGACCAACACTTAGCACTCATCGTTTACGGCGTGGACTACCAGGGTATCTAATCCTGTTTGCTCCCCACGCTTTCGCGCCTCAGTGTCAGTTACAGGTACCAAAAAGCCGCCTTCGCCACTGGTGTTCCTCCTAATCTCTACGCATTTCACCGCTACACTAGGAATTCCACTTTTCTCTCCTGCACTCAAGTTTAACAGTTTCCAATGACCCTCCACGGTTGAGCCGTGGGCTTTCACATCAGACTTATTAAACCACCTGCGCGCGCTTTACGCCCAATAATTCCGGACAACGCTTGCCACCTACGTATTACCGCGGCTGCTGGCACGTAGTTAGCCGTGGCTTTCTGGTTAGGTACCGTCTCTACTGTGTATAGTTACTACACAATCATTCTTCCCTAACAACAGAGCTTTTACGAACCGAAATCCTTCTTCACTCACGCGGCGTTGCTCCGTCAGGCTTTCGCCCATTGCGGAAGATTCCCTACTGCTGCCTCCCTGTAGGAGTCTGGTACCGTGTCTCAGTCCCAGTGTGCTGATCACCCTCTCAGGTCGGCTATGCATCGTCGCCTTGGTAGACCTTTTACCCCACCAACTAGCTAATGCACCGCAAAGCCATCTCATAGTGTTAGCAAAACCAACTTTTAAACATCAACCATGCAGTTAATGCTGTTATCCGGTATTAGCTATCGTTTCCAATAGTTGTCCCAGTCTATGAGGCAGGTTCTTTACGTGTTACTCACCCGTTCGCCGCTAAGTTTTTCTAGTGCAAGCACCAGAAAAACTTCGCTCGACTTGCATGTATTAGGCACGCCGCCAGCGTTCGTCCTGAGCCAGGATCAAACTCTCCAAATAAATTTGTTAGCTTGATTAGCTCATTAAAAAGTTTTATAGTTTCTTTTTAAAACTGTCCTTTTTTGGAATTAACGTTGACTTAATTCGTTTAGTTTTCAATGTTCAAATCGTTGCGATTAACAACTTTTATATTTTAACATTTTTAAAATTCTTTGTCAAGCTTTTTTAACTTTTTTAAAAATGTTTTTTCATCTTCTTCAGAAGACTTTTACTATTCTATCATTTCTTAGAATACTTGTCAAGAAGTTTTTTTAAAAAAATTTAAATCGTTTACTTCGTTGAGATATTCAATTTCATCTTACTCGAAGACTTTTTTTAATTTTAACATTTCTTTTTGTGTTTTGTCAAGAAGTTTTTTTTATACTTTCTTAACATTTAATTCATAGAAATATTTGATTGTTCGTCTTCTTCTCCAGAAGACTTTTATTATTCTATCATCAACTATTAATTATGTCAAGTTCTTTTTTCAAACTTTTTTTCTTTTTTTGTGAATGAAAAGTGATAATGTCTTAAGTAGAGAAAAGGAGGTTATTCCAAACTAGAAAGAAAAAAACCAAGAAAAAGATTTTTAAAGAACTCTTTTCTTGGTTTTTTTAAATGATTTTTTTGAATGAAATTAGCTAATTTTCTCTGATTTATCAAGTATTTTCTTTTTTCAATCTTTTTGGGAACAAGCTCTTTTTTTATTCTTTTATATATTGTAAAAAAATCAAATACTGTAACTGGTAGATTACGTTTATGTTCAGATTTTTAGATAGTGTCCTTCTATTATCTTTTCTTATTTCATTAGGTACAACCTTACCTTCTAAATAATCATCTATATTATCATATGTAACACCTAAAAGCTACTTCATCCTCTAACGCTGGTCTATCCTCTTCTAAATCAGCTGTTGGTTTTTTCATATATAAATGTTCAGGACAACCTAATTTCTTCAACAAAGCTTTTCCTTGTCTTTTATTCAATCGATATAACGGCATAATATCTGCACCACCATCACCATGTTTTTGTAAAGAATCCTGTTATTGCCTCTGCAGCATGATCTGTACCTACAACTAGCCCTTTATTCATTGTAGCAATTGAGTATTGAGCCTTCATTCTTTCTCTTGCTTTTTCATTTCCTTTAGCAAAATCCGTAATTTCTACTCCTGCTATTTTTAATGAATTAACACTAGCATCCACTGCGTCTTTAATATTAACAGTATAGACTTTATCTGGCTTAATAAATTCTAAGGCATCATTACAATCAGCTTCATCGAATTGTTCACCATAAGGTAATCTTACTGCTATAAAAGTATATTCCTCTCCGGTTTCTTCTTTTCAACTCATCTACAGCCATTTGGCATAACTTACCACATAAAGTTGAATCTTGACCACCAGAAATACCTAATACTAAACTTCTTACAAAACTATTTTTTTTTAATGTAGTCTTTCAAAAAAATTTATAGTTAGTCTAATCTCTTCATCAACGCTGATTTCAGCCTTACATCTTAATTTCGCTATTACTTCTTGTTGTAATGTCATAATTTCACCTATTAATTAGATTTTTTTGTTACTTTTTTTAGTATTGCATTTCTATTTTTCCCAACATTCTGTACTTAAATCGACAGGATAAAAATTCAGGATTTAGTAAACGCAGGTACTCATTCCACAGAAGTTTTTTTATTTTTCTTTAAAAATACTGCGCACTTTCTTGAACAGTTGGAACATCGTATACTTGTTTACCATCTATGAAAAATATCAACTTGCAAATCGCGCACCTCAAAGTTTTTTTAACTTCTTTTTCTAAATACGTATGCGTTGGGTGGAATAATTTAATACTTGTCTCAGAGTTTACATCTTCTTTTTCTAATGCGATATAATCTCCTGCTGCCATTCCTGTATCTTTATTAATTATTCTATAAACTTTTTTTAATTCTCGGGATAGTTAATTTCCCCGGGTTTTCTGAAACTTTTAATCTATCTATCATTTGACCATTAGCATCTTCTAAACATGCAAGTTTATACACAGCACCTAAAGCTGGATTATCGTAAGCTGTTATAAGTTTAGTCCCTACGCCCCATGCATCTATTCTAGCACCTTGTTGTTTTAAGTGAGTTATCGTGTCTTCATCTAAATCATTTGAAGCTACTATTTTTTTGCATTCGGATATCCTGCTTCATCTAACATTTTTCTAGCCGCTTTCGATAGATAGGCGATATCCCCTGAATCTAATCTAACACCTAAGAAATTAATTTCATCTTTCAATTCATCTGCAACTTTAATAGCTGTCGGAATTCCTGAACGTAATGTATCATATGTATCAACTAAGAAGTAACAATCTTTATGAGCAGCAGCATACTTCTTAAATGCAATTTCCTCATCCTCATACGCTTGAACGAATGAATGAGCATGCGTTCCACTACATGGAATATTAAATAGTTTTGCCGCTTTTACATTACTTGTCGCTTCAAATCCACCAATTACAGAAGCACGAGTTCCCCAAATCGCTGCATCAAACTCATGAGCACGACGTGTTCCAAATTCCATACAAACTTCATCTGGACATAAGTGCTTAATTCTCGCAGCTTTTGTCGCTATTAAAATTTGATAATTAACTATATTTAATATAGCAGTTTCCATAATTTGAGCTTGAATTAGAGGGGCTTCAATTCTTAGGAGAGGTTCATTCCCGAAAACAATCTCTCCTTCTTTCACACAACGTATATTTCCAGTAAATTTCATTTTACTCAAATAGTCTAAATAATCCTCTGCGTAACCTAATTCACGTAAAAAAATCTATATCTGATTCAGAAAAATTCAAACGACTTCACATAATCGATAATTTTTGCAAGTCCAGCGAATACTGCATACCCTCCACCAAATGGTATTTTTCTAAAATACACATCAAAATACGACTTTCTTTCATGTATTCCATCTTTGAAATACGCATAGCCCATGTTGATTTGATAAAGATCAGTATGCAACGCATCACCTTGATATTTATTCATAATTTCCTCCGATTTATGTATCATTAAATTTATTATTTATATATTAACATTTTAGCAACTTTTTAACAAATATTTATACTTAAATATATTGAATTAAATACTACAAAAAAATAATCTTTAGATGTCTATCCATTACATATGTCAATTGGGAGCGACTCAAAAATCGGGATTTCTTAAGAAACAAGATTTTGTCAAGTCCCCCACACAAAGTTTACTAGATATCTAAAAAGCTTTTATAAAGCGAATTTAGCTATCAATAAACCACTGCGTCTACATTCTCATATACACTTTTTTTAAAAATCTAGCACTTTTGGATCAACCCTCTTTTATAATATATTTCCTACTCAAACCCTTTGGTGTACAAAAAATAAAAAAAGTAACAAGGCCTTATTCCCTATTACTTCTTTGATTATTAGTGTTTGAATTGTTATTAGTTGTTCTTTGAGCTTAGTTCGTTTCGTCTTTATCACTGTTATCATCTCCATCAGAAGAATTATCATCAGTTTTTTTGCGTCACTAGTTTTATTGTTACCACTAGCTTTTTTTATCCATTGATTTTTTTCATCATTCTTTTTAGTTGATTTCTTATCATCTTTTTTTGCTAATTCAGGAATTTTATTATCATCGATTCGACCATTATTATCTTCAGATTTTTTTCCAAATTACCATCCATAATAGATTTCATTGCCACCTGTAAAAAGTTACCTTGCAATGGAATTTTAAAGATTAGTTCACCTTGATAACTAAGACCATACTCTTGCCTTACTAAATCAGTAATAAAATAAGGATCTTTTAATTTATCAATTACAAGTTCATTAGCCTTGTTTTCTTTATCCAGACTTTCAATCATTTTATTCTGCTCTGCTAATTGCGAATTAATTTGTTTTTTATCACGTATGTACAGAAATGTTTGCAACAACGTTACAGATAATGCTAAAGTCATAATAACTAAAATAATAAACTTACGACGTTTTCTATATTTAGCTTTAGCCTTCAACACATCTTTTTTAAACTGGCTATTCTGCTCTCTCATTTTCTACTTCTCTTGATTTTTTTCTGAAAGAATTTTGAACATTTTTTTGTCGCATCTTCTTTTTTAGTACTGTCTTTAAGTTCTAACACTTCATACACAACCTCTTTTTTCGCAAAAATAAATAGTAATTTCATCCCCTATTTTTAAAGTACTAGATGGTTTTGCCTTCTTACCGTTAATAGCTATATGTCCCTCTGACGATATTTCATTAGCAACCGCTCTTCTTTTAATAATTCTTGATACTTTTAAAAATTTATCCAAACGCATTTAATCACCCCTAAATATTAGTACAATCTATTATCACATATTTATTTACTTTTCGCAAATAAAACCCTCAATAATATTTCAATTTTAACAATCATTTATTTTTTTAACACATAAAAACGAGAGCGACTTGAAATATTAATTCCAGAGAAATTAATTCCCCAAGTCAGCTCTCTATATTTTTTTAAGTATTAGCAATTCTTTGTCATTCTAACAAGACGCTTTTTTTTATCATGATTAAAACAATCCTACTATGCCCAGTTTCCATCTTTGAAAAATAGCTATTTCTTTTACCATCTTCTGTGTAACCAGTAATATTTGTTGTTGCTTCTCCTATCATAAAATCAACGTGAATTAAGCTGTCGTTAGCCCCCGCTTCCGCTAACTGTTCATCAGTCATTTCAGGACCACCTTTAACACATGTTGGATATGCTTTTCCTAATGCGATATGACAAGCTGCATTTTCATCAAATAATGTTTCTAAAAATAATATTTTTCGTATTAGATATAGGAGAATCAAATGGAACTAAAAGCCATTTCACCAATCCTTCTTGCTCCTTCATCAGTGTCTAATAAATTCTTAAGAACATCATAACCACGCTCTGCACCAAAAATCTACTACTTTACCATTTTCAAATTTCAACCAGAAATTATCAATTAGTACTCCACCGTAATTTAAAGGTTTTGCATTATATACAATCCCACTTGTTTCATCTTTGTGAGGCATTGTAAATACTTCTTCAGTTGGAATATTAGCTACAAAAACGATCAGCCTTTTTAGCATAACTTCCCGCACTTTGCCAAATATGATTTTTTTCGGAAGTCCTACATATAAATCTGTTCCTAGATCATTTTGTAATATGTAATTTTACTAATTCATTTTCATGTAAAAAAACTTAGCTTTTTTTCATCTAAAAGTGCTAATATGTTCTTCCCAATCAGCAACTGGATCATCTCCAGTTGAACGACAAGCACTCAATATTTGATCCCAAAGTTTTAAGTATGCTTCTTCATCACCTAGTTCAGGATATAGTCTTTTCGCCCATCCAACTGTTGAAGCAGACACAACACACCAAGGGCATTCGTCACTCATGATAGATTTCATGTAGTTACGCATCGCTTTAGAACGACCTACCATAGAAGCTTTTAATTTTGCACTATCCACTCCCGCTAATCCATCTGGATCATCACCGATAATAGACAAGAATGCTGCTCCTTCATCTAGCTCATCTTGATACTTGTCAATGTACCATTGCCCTACCGTACTTAGAGTTTCTTCCGTTTGATAATTCAAGTGTAATTTTGTTAACTCTTGATCACGCCATTCTACAGACACTCTTTTTAGCCCCTAATTCATAGCATGCTTCTACTACTTTAGCTACGAAATCACGTGTTTCAGTACTTGCTCGTATTAATACCGGTTGGCTTTTTCTGAATATTTAATCCAACTTTTTGCTATAAGTTGTGCATATTTTTTTAATTGTGTGTTTAAATCCATATATTCTACCTCGATTCCCATTCGAAAATTTTTAAAATAAACATTTCATTTATTTCAATTGTATATATTATATCACTTTTTACAAGTTATTAGTAGAAGGTTCCAAGAAAACTTGAAACCTTCCGTTAAAAATTATACTTCTCTAGTAGCTTGTTTTTAGCCATTCTAATTCTTCACCATCAAAGTGTGGAGCTAAAACTTCAAACACTTTTTTTATGGTAATTATTTAATTCATATTTATCTTCACTTGTAAGAATAGATACATCAATAGCTTCTAAATCCCATGGAACGAAAGTCATAACTTCAAATTCCATAAATTGACCATATTCGTTTTTTTAACAGTATTTCTAATAATTAATTCATTTTCTAGACGAATACCATGCGAACCTGAAATGTATAATCCTCGGTTCATTAGTCATAGTCATACCATGTTTAAATGGTTCGGCAGCACGATAAATTCCCCAGTGAATACCTTGAGGTCCTTCGTGAATGTTTCCTAAGTAACCAACACCATGTCCTGTACCGTGGTTGAAGTTTTCATAATCATACCATAGTGGTGCTCGAGCAAATAAGTCTACGTTTGCCCCAGAGATACCTTCCATAAATTTAAGTCTTGATAGACGTAGGTGACACTGAAGGACTCTAGTATAATCGCGTTTTTAATCTATCACTAACTTCACCCATTGCAGTTGTACGAGTAATGTCAGTTGATCCTTCTTCGTAATGAGCACCTGTATCAGTTAAGAAGAAAGTACCTGTACGTAATGGAATAGATGTTTCTTTAGAAGAAGAATAGTGAACGATCGCTCCGTTTTCCGCATGCCCACAAATTGGCGCAAAACTTGGGCAGATAAATCCACCTTGTTCTTTTCTAAATTCTACAAGTTTATCAGATGCAGAAAGTTCATCTTCTTGCTCACTAATACCTTGTTTAACTAATTGTTTTTAACCAATAGATAAATTTAGTATGAGCAATACCATCTTTCACATGGGCTTTAAGAGTATGTTGTAATTCAACTTCATTTTTAATAGCTTTCATTAAAATTGTAGGATTTCTACGTTCTACTAGTGTTATTTCTTTTGGAATATTGTTAAACACAGCGTAGTTTAAGCATCCCGGATCAACTAAAACTACATCGTTTCCTGAGAATTTTTTCACATCCTCATATACATCGTTATATGGTTTAATGTGAACATTATTTTCCGCTAAATGTTTTTTAATTTCATCAGATAATTTTTCTTTCATCAACATATAAATCTACTTTTATCTTCATAAACAACAGCATAACTTAATAGTAATGGGAAGAAATCTACATCCATACCACGAATATTTAATAGCCAACCAATATCATCAAGAGTAGTAATAACGTGGATGTTCGCTCCAACTTCACTCATTTCTTTACGTACTCTTTCAAGTTTACTAGCAACAGATTCCCCAGCACGTTCTAAGTTTAAATAGAAAGCAGGTGCTTCTGATAATGGTGGACGATCTGTCCAAATTTCATCTACTAAATCTACTTCATATTTTACAGTAGCATTTTTGCGTTTTAATTTAGTAGCTAGGTCTTTACCTTCACCAAAAGTTACAACACGACCATCAAATCCTAGTACACCATTTTCCGGTGTGTTTTCAGTAATAAATTCTGCAATAGTAGGAACTCCTGGTTCGCGCATTTTTTGCAACTCAATTCCAGTTCCTTCTAGTTGTTTAGCACCTTGTAAGAAATATCGACCATCTGTCCATAATCCTGCAAAAATCTTTTGTAACTACTAAAGTCCCAGCAGATCCTGTAAATCCACTCATGAATGCACGAGCTTTTGAAATGTTCCCCTACATATTCACTGTTATGAAAAATCAGCTGTTGGAACCATATAAACATCGATTCCATTTTTTTCCATTAATACTCTTAATTGAGCTATTCTGTCTTTTTACTGCCATTTTCCTTACTCCTTTGTTATTTGTTTTTTTGTATTTCTGTAACTTTTTAATTCAAATGTAGTAAAAAAATTTTTACTACATTTATTTAATCTATCACACTTATTATTTTTATCATATAATAAAGTGTTTTTTTCATTATTAATACAAATCAATACTTATAATTTTCCTAAAATCCATGACTTAAATATATTTAATTTATATAAGAATAGTACCATAACTCGACATCGCTACAGCCTAAACACTATTCATAAATAATTATTTCAATAATTCTTTAAAGTAATCAGTTGATCTAACTAAAGAATCTACAATTGCAGGCTCTCCTGATGAGTGACCTGATACAACGATATCTAATTTACAATTATTTAATTTTTTTACTTAATTCATATGCTCCTATAGCACGACAGTCAACATCATAACGACCATGAGCTATTGTAGTAGGAATATCTTTAATAACATCGATATTATTTAAAAATCCAATCATCATCATCCCAGAACATATTATTCATCCAGAAATGACATTCAATAGTTGCCATCGAGATTGCATAATTAATTTCTCCGAAACTTTGTTCTAGATTTGGGTCTGGATATAGCGTTACTAAGCTTCCTTCCCACATACTCCATTCTTTTGCCGCTACTTCTCTTGTTTCTCTATCTTCACTTGTTAAACGTTTATAATAAGCACGAATCATATCATGACGTTCTTCTTTAGGAATTATGCTTTCATATCTTTCAAACGATTCTGGATGAATATTACTTGCTCCACCTTTTTCATAAATCCATACAATATCTTCTCTTCTTCCTAAGAAAAATACCACGTAATACCAATCCTAAAAACTCGTTCAGGATGTTTAATAGCATAGCAAAGTGATAAAGTAGAACCCCAACTTCCACCGAACACTAACCATTTATCAATATTTAAATCTTCTCTTATTTTTTCAATGTCTTCAATAATGTGCCAAGTATCATTATTTTCTAGACATGCATGAGGAGTAGATTTTCCACTTCCACGTTGATCAAATAATATTATACGATAGAATTCAGGATCAAAATATTGTCTGCAACTCGGAGCAGTACCACATCCCGGTCCTCCATGTAAGAATACTACCGGTACCCCATCAGGATTACCACTTTCTTCATAATAAATTGTGTGCGTATCATCAACTTTTTAACATTTTAGAGAAATTCTCTTTAATAGCAGGATATAATGTTCTTAATTCCGCCATAATAACGCCTCCTTTTTACATTTTTTTCTACAATTTTATTGTATCATAAAATCAATATTTTTTTTCATTATTAATAAAAAAATAAAAATTTTTATATTTTATCATCAATATAAATAAGATTTTTTTAGCGCCTTCAGTTATACTACAAATATAAAAATAAATTGACTATCTCTTCAATATAATATTATTAAATTAAAAATTTTACTTATGTACATAAATTTTAAATATTTAATTAACTATAAAATTATATAAAAAAATAAGTAGAAATAAAATTCCTACTTATTTTTTTATATTAAATTAATCTTCTACTAGTGTTTCACCTTCACGTAATTCAACTAGTCCTGCTAATTTTTTTCTCAAATGCGAATACTAACGCAGCTACAACTACACAAACAATACCAATTCCTAATGAAAGTTTAATAATTGGCACTTCTGCAACCGCTGCATATAGAAGTCCGTATCCTTTTTGCAGCTCCAAATGTTGCTACAATCCAAACAGCCATCATAATTGATAAGATATGTTTTGGTGCATATTTAGATACAAATGAAGCTCCTAGAGGAGAGAAGAACATTTCTGATACACTTAGTACTATGAAGAATAGAATAACCCAAAGCATACTAGCTTTTTGAGTTTCTGGAGCTCCTACTCCACGACTAACTTCAGTTAATGCTAGAACACCAAATGTTGCTCCAAGAAGGAATAACGCGATTGATGCTTTTTTTGTATAAGCTCCAGTCACCTTGTGGACGATTAGCAAGTTTGTACCATAAAAGCTCCTAAAAATTGGACCTAAAAGCAATACAAGCAAAAAGCATTAAGTGAGTCTAACCAAGATGTCGGAACTGTAAATGTACCTAATTTATCATCAACAAATTTTTGGCATGTAATCATATAAAAATTACATAAGTTAGATACCAGAATATCCAGAAAATAACTGATAGTAATGAAATGATTACGATAGAATACACACGACGAACTTCATATTTTTTTTCTAATGAACGATTTACTTTAACTTTAGTTTCGTGTTTTTCTTCACCTTCAGCAAATGGGCGTTTACCTACTTCACCTAAAGATTTATAACCTAAAACAAACCAAATAGCTCCGATGATACAAAAGTAATCCAGCTATTTTAAAGCATTGTAAATATCCATTTGAACTTGCTGTTGCAAGTTTAACATATAAAATACCTACTGCTGTAGTACCAACGAAAGATCCTATGTTAATGAATGAATACATTGTTGAGAAAGCATCATCTTTACGTTTTTGATCCCCCTCGAAAATTCGTCCTACTACTGCTTGAAGGTTACCTTTGAAAAATCCAGTTCCAATAGAAACTAAGATAATCATTGTCCACAATGAAGAATAAGAACCTACAAATCCTGCATAACCATATCCTAATCCCATCAATACAAGACCAACCGGAATTAGATATCTGGCACCTATCAACTTATCAGCTATAAAACCTAATAATACTGGCGCAAGATAAGTGAATGCTACTAAGTTCGACTGCATTGCTGCACCTTCAACTTTACCAAGTCCAAGACCACTTTCTCCCATTCCTCCAGAAATCACAGCTGCTGTAACATAAATAATAATCAGCCATTTAGAAGAATAGTAAGCGCATCGTTCAAAAAGCGAACGTAATTGAACTCATATAGAAACTCCACGGTTTTACCTTTTTAACCACTACTTCTGACATAAAAACCCCTTCTTTCTTTAGTGGTTGCCCACTATTTTTTTCTTTATTATATCACAACATATTTTTATCATTCAACTATTTTTTTCAAAAAAACGTTATAGATATTCTCGTAATTACTATTGTATTTAATTATTGTAAGTGCTATAATTATATTAAAGTTCATAATATTTTTAAAGGAGTTGTATAATATGAAACTTTCAAGAACTAACAAAATTTTATCTAAAATGAAAGAACAAGGAATCAGCCAAGCGCTAATTAGTGATCCTTATTCAATCTTCTATTTAACAGGACACCTAGAACATCCAGGTGAAAGATTTTATGCAGTACTTCTTGATGAAAATGGAAATCACAAACTTTTCATCAACGCTTTATTCCCATTGGAAAAAGATCTTGGATTAGAAAAAGTTGTGTACTCTGACACTGATAAACCGTTAGAAACTCTAGCTGAAGCTATTCCTAATGGTGCAGTAGTTGGTATTGACAAAGTTCTTCCTGCAAGGTTCTTATTACCTCTTATGGATTACCTACCTGAAAGTAAATTCGTTGACGTATCACAAATCGTTGACCGTGTTCGTATGATTAAAGATGAAGAGGAAAAAGAACTTATGCGTCGCGCTTCTCTTCTAAACGATGAGGCTTGCCAACGTGTTATCAATAGTATTTCTGCTGAAAAATCTGAAAAAGATATTGTAAAAGATCTACTTGCTATCCACGAAGACTTAGGAGTAGAAGGATTGTCATTTGATCCAATCATTGGATATGGAGCTAACGGAGCTAATCCTCATGGTACAGTAGGAGATAGATATCTAAAAACCAGGTGATTCAATTATTATTGATATGGGTGGTATTAAAGATAACTACTGCTCTGATATGACTCGTACTGTATTTTGGAAACAACCAAGCGAAAAAGCTCGCGAGGTATTCGAAACTGTATTAGAAGCACAAAAACGTGGTGTTGCTCTAGTTAAACCTGGAGTTAGATTCTGCGATATCGATGCAGCTTGTCGTGACTACATCACTGAAAAAGGATATGGTGAGTTCTTCACACACCGTACAGGACACCACATTGGTCTTGAATGTCATGAATACGGAGATATCTCAAGCGTTAATGAAACTAAATGTGAACCAGGAATGATTTTCTCTATTGAACCGGGTATCTATCTTCCAGGAGAATTCGGTGTTCGTATTGAAGACCTTGTTCTTGTTACAGAAGATGGTTGTGAAGTTTTAAACAAACTTAACAAAGAACTAGTTGTTGTAGGGGAATAACTATATATAATAACGTAAAAATCTCAAATTTTAAATCCTTTCATTAATTAAAGGGGCTGACCCAAAAGCTCAAAAGAAAAAGCCAAGAAAAGATTGATAAAAAAATTCTTTTCTTGGCTTTTTTTGAATAATTTTTGAGAAAAAAATTCTAAAAAAATGAAAAAAATATTTCCCAATAAAAATCAGCTAATCCGCCCTGTTTTATCAGGTGTTTTTGCTAATTTTATTAAATTATGGGAAATAGCGTGCAGGGCAAATTCGACCCTCACATTTTCAATTCCTCGAAGGGAAAAATCTTGTGAACGCCAAGTTTTTGTTTTTAAATTACCGAAAAAAAGCTTTCGATCTCTATCTTTCTTTTTGAGTATATGTTTTTAGTTTCTTCGTTTTCTAAAAAGTAAATATCTTTTGTTTCGCTTTTTAACTCTTCATACGTTGGATTATATAGTATTGTTCTATTACCTTTTGCTTTTTGTACATAGGTGTTTTTATTGGACAATCACTACAGTCTTCACATTTGTATTGTTTGAAATCTCTTTTATATCCGTATTTATCAGTTCTACTTATATTTTTTTCAAAAATCTACATATCTATTATTTGCGCATACGAAACTATCACTAAATACATCATATTTCCAGTTTGATGAGTTTTTTTATGTCTTTTTTTGTATTTGTTCATCTGTTCTTTTCTCATCATATTATATGGTATTAGTGCCTGATAATTATTTTCTTCGCAGTAAATATAGTTCTCTTCACTTCCGTATCCTGCATCAGCTACTATTGTTTTTGGTTCTATTATTCCTTGTTCTTTGATATTTTCTATATGTGATTGTAATGTTCTTACATCTGTTGGATTTTTGATGTATTGTAAAGCCTAATACATATTGATTGTGTGTGCCTACCTGTATATTATATCCTGCTTTTTAATTGCCCATTTTTTTCATATGGTCTTCTTTCATTCTCATGAATGTTGCGTCTTTATCTGTTTTTTTGAATAACTATTTCTGTCTTTTAATATTTCTAGCTGATTTTTCGTATTTTTCGTAGCCTTGGTAGATAGTCTTCTTTTATTTTCTTTGTTATCTTATTGATTACTCGCTTTCTATTTTTTTGGGGATTTCTTGTACTTCTTGTTCTTCTTTTTATCTCTTCTAATACTTCTACTATTTGCTCAACTTCTTTAGATCCTAGATTGTCTATATCTTGTAGTATTTCTTGTGATAACTCTTTTAAGTCTGATAATCCTTTTACTGTTTCTTCTTGTTTTAATTCTTCTTCACTCAAGTTACTTGCTTCTTCTAGAAATTCTGTTATTTTTTTCCGTTATTTTTTTCTTTTGTATCTTTGTGTTGATTTTTTTCCATACAAATGTGTATTTATTCGCATTTGCTTCTATTTTTTTGTTCCATCTAGGTAATATATACTAGGGTCTATAAGTTCTGCTTCTATCAATCTCAGTACTATCGCTTTTAAATACTTCTTCTATTAATTCTTTTCTTTTCTACTCGAAATCTATTTATTGTACGAAAATCTGGTGTTTGTCTTGCGGCTAACCATATCATTGGAAGGTTTTTCTTTTGCATAGTTTTTTTCTATTTTTTTCTTCCACTTGTCACTTTATTTATATATGCGTAGATTATTATTTTCAACATCATTTTTTTGGATGATATGAACATCTACCTCCACCTTTTATATGATTGTCTTAGTATTTTTTTCATCTATTCCTTCTACTACTTGATTTACTAGTTTTGATATATGATTTTCTTCTATCCAATCAGTTATATCCATTGGCATTTGTAGTTGATTCATGTTATAATTTTTTTATAGGTAACTTTGTTACTCATTTATATCATCTCCTTTGATTTTTTTGGTTTTTTTGTTATACTATTATTATATCATGGGGATGATTTTTTTGTTTATTAATTTTTAAAAAGAAGTACCGAGTTTTTCTCGTTACTTCTTTTTTTACTGGTCTTTTGGGTCAGCCCCTTTCTTTTTATTATTCAAAATGCTTCTTTAAAAAAATTCTCCTACAATATTCCAATATTGTTCTCGATATTTTCTTTCTGCTTGAACGTGTTTCATACCGGAAAAACTATGGAATTCTTTTTTTCTGAAGTTATTAAATCATAAGCTTGTTTACCATGTTCTAAAGGAACAAAACCATCTTCTTCACCATGCAATACTAAAGCAGGTAATTTCGTTTCTTTCAACGCTTTTGTAGCATCTACATCACCAAAAAAGTATCCTGCACGAATTTTTTTGTTACTGTATTCGCCGCTGGAATAACTGGGAAACTTGGTAAATTAAATAATTTTTTTAATTGATAAGTAAATTCTACTTTTAAATTCACATATCCACTGTCTTCTATAAAAGTTTTTACATTTGATGGTAAGTTTTTACCTACTGCATTCATTACAGTAGCAGCTCCCATACTAATTCCAAATAGCGCTGTATCAGCATTATTATTTTCAGACGATATCTTTTTTACCCAATTTACTAAATCATCAGAATCATAGCCTCCCATTGAAATAAAGCTACCTTCACTATTACCATGGGCAATTAAGTCTGGAGCAAAAACACTGTATCCCATATCATAAAACTTCTTAATATAGTTTGCCATTTTCTTAGCATCACTAGTGTATCCATGAACAACAAAGATCCATTTTTTAGCATTAGGATTAACAAACTTATACCCAACCAATTTATTTTTTTAGTGACAGACTCCATTTCTGTAACTTGCTTCGTTTCATCAAACCACCTGTTTAACGCTGTTTTTATCTTCTTTGCTGCCATCACTATCTTGATTTACTATTCCACTTTTATCAACTTTCGGGTTTAATCCAAAGTTATAGAAATAGTTTCCAACAAAACCAAATGCAACAACTAAAACAATTAGTAATGTTGCCAATATTTTTTTAAAATGTTTTTTCACTTTCTTCTACCTTTCATCTTCAGTTTCAATAAAAACTATTATACTATTGCTTTCTAACAAAAGTAAATAAAAAAATAACACCAATAGAGACTCCCTATATCTCTATTAATATTATTTTACATTTTTTTGTTCCATTTTTTTCTTTAATCTTGAGTTATGGGATTATATAATCAAATTAAACACTAAAAAAATAAAAATCTAATTGACATTTACCATATTATTTCAACACTCTCCAACCTAATTTAATGACAATTTAAACTACATAATGTATAATGAAAAGCACTCTGTTTGGACTGACCCAAAAAGTCCTAAATTTTAAAAAAAGTATATATGATAATTCATAGACGCAGTGGTTTATTGATATCTAAATTCGCTTTATAAAAAGCTTTTTTTAGATATCTAATAAACTGTGCGAGTGACTCAACAAAAATCTTGTTTCTCCGAAATCATGATTTTTTTGAGTTACTCCCTTACATTTGTTAATAAATAGATTAAAGGAGAATTGATATTGAATAATTGGAAATTTATAGCGGGCTTTATCGGGGTATTTGCAATATATGAAATACTAGTAGTTCTGATGTGGATAGGTCTAAAATGGATGATTTCACCTTTTGTTCCAGCTAAGGTTAAATTAGCTATTGGTGTAGTATTATTTATAGCTGCTAACTTTTCTATTGTAGCTTATATGCTAAGATTAGGTGCACCTTGGGTAAACTACGGAAACGTTTGGTACTTCTACTTCCTAAATGGTGCTGTCATAGGTGTTATCTTATTTGTCGTTAAGTTACTACTGAAAATCTTTAAATTGAATCTTTCTCAAGAAATTAGTTTAAGTATAACTACCTTATATTTATTAGGTATGACTGCTTTAGGATTATTTTGGGCGTACTCACCTACTGTTATTAATAAGACTATTAAGGTAGATAAACACCTTGATAAACCTGTTAAAATTGCCATGGTATCCGATCTTCATCTTGGAACATTTTTCTCAAATCCTCAACTTGAGAAACTGAATAAGATTGTTGATGAAGAGAAGCCAGATGCTGTAGTTATCGCAGGAGACCTTATGGACGATGATATGGTTATCCCGACTTTGACACTTTCAGGTACAAGAAAACCCTGACGAAAGGCGTAGCTATAGCGTTTCATCAGGGTGAAATTGGCATAATTTTCCTATATACATTTTTTTATGTCAGAAACATATCCTACAAGAGGAATTTTATTCATTTTTACAGAATTAATTATATCAAGATACTCTTTTGATTCTGCATCTTTTATATAATAATCTCCCATTAATGTCTCAACACTTCCTAAAGTGGTATTTCTTATTGCTTCTTGTATTTTTAGCTGTCGATAAATTTACATTATTATCTTTTAGAAGTTTCTCTAGATATCTTTCTATTACTAAAGCTAAGTAACAGATTAAAAAAAGTGAGCTCTTATTCTCTTTTCGCTCCACACAAATATTGGTCTAGCCTCAAGATTAGTTTTCAATACTCTAAAAACTATCTTCAATCTTCCATAGACTTCCATAAATCTCTCTTACTTCTCTTCCTGTAAGTTCTTTTTGTGAATACTCTATTGCGAAGAATCCATCCATCTTTTTCTGCTTCTTCAATTTGTTTAACATCTAATTCTATATCTAAGTTCCCTTAGTTACTTTTTATAAATTTCTTACCACCTTTTTTTCAACTCTTGTTTCATCATAGATGGATTATTTAGTAGTCTATCAGCTTTGTCTAGAAGTCTCTGTCTATCGGCTTTGTCTTTTTTTGCTCTTTTTTTCAGAATATCCTAAAAAGTAAATTATCTTGAATCTTTTTCAGTTTTACCATCAATTCTAATTTCTTTTTACATGTTCTATAAGTTTATACTTAAACTCTTTTTCTATTGTATACCCATCTTCAAATAATTTTTTTCTTTTATTTCTTTCTTAGCACCTTTTTAGTTTATATGCCATAACATAATCTAATCCTAGTTCTTTTTAATAAAAAAATAGATTCTTACCAGAATTAAGTCCTCTATCTGCGGCTACTATTACTTTTTAATTTGTATTTTTTTCTTTTAAATCTTTTATGACGGGATATAGTGTACTAAATTCACTTGTATTACCTGGATATAGTTCGTAACTGATTGGTATTCCGTTATTATCAATTAATAATCCCATAACTACTTGTACTTGATTTACTTTATTATCTTTAGAAAAATCCAAAAGCCTTTTTATTTCATCTTTTTTTAACTGATTCAAAGTAGTATGTAGTTACATCGTATAATACTATATTTAATTCTCTGTTAAATTTTTTTCTTGAGTGTGCTATTTAAATGTTTTTTTCTAATTTTTTTCTTTTTCATCATAAATTATGTCTAAAAACTCTGTAGTAGTCTTCTAAAAATCAAATCATTTTCGAAAATCTACATAATTTTCTCTATGATCATATGCTGATTTCTTTGATGATGGAGTAAGTAGTCTTTGAAATACCAGTTGTTTTTAGTATCTCTTTAATCTCTATCTTACTTCTAGTTTTTTTATATCTTTTTATCCATCTACTTATTCCTAATTCTTGCCATATCTTCTCGTATACTAAGTATCCATAATTTTTTTACGTACTAAACCTTCTTTTTTTCAAAAATTATCTGCTTCAATTTTTATTTTGTCTAGGGCACTTTCTTTCAATCTTTCATTTTTCTTTGATTTCTTTTTTTCTAATTTTTTTCTAGGAAGTTTTTTTATCTTGTTTTTAGTAGTTTTTTTCTAGATTTCCATAATTTTTTTATAACTTTCATTTTTGGTTTATTAGTTTCTGGATCTCGATATGAATGAACTACTCTTACATATTTATTTCCTCTGTTTGTGTATACTTGAACTATCATTTTTTTGTCACCTCATATATATTATACCACATATACTTGTATATAGGAATAGTAAAGTAGGAAAAAGTTGATTTTTTTCGATAAAATCAACTTTTATAACGATATTTTTCCCTCGAAACTGTCAAAGTCGGGCTGTTAAAATTGCCATGGTATCCGATCTTCATCTTGGAACATTTTTTTCTCAAATCCTCAACTTGAGAAACTGAATAAGATTGTTGATGAAGAGAAGCCAGATGCTGTAGTTATCGCAGGAGACCTTATGGACGATGATATGGTTATGTATAAAAAACGCAATATGCAAGAAAATCTTAGAAAATTAAAAGCTCCTCTAGGTGTTTATACTACGATGGGGAATCACGACCGTGATGCACTAGAAATAGTCGATGAAGTTAAAAACTGGTATAATACCATTATTTGATGAAACTATCACACTTAATAATGATATTATATTAGTAGGTCGTAAAGATAAAAAGTGTTAGTCGTGATAGACTAGATACCGCCGAACTTCTTAAGAGTGTTGATTTAAATAAGACTATCGTACTTGTTGATCATCAGCCAGATGCTGTCGATTATCACTCTACCTTACCTATAGATGTTCAGCTCTCTGGGCATACTCATCGTGGACAACTATAGCCGTTAAACTTCATCACAGATGTAGTTTACACCCTAGATCATGGCTACGCAAAGATTAATGGTAAACATTTCTTCACTTCTGCAGGTTATGGTTTCTGGGGTCCACCTTTCAAAACTACAGCTCGTAGTGAAGTATGGATGATTACTATTAAAGGAAAAATAATCAGTAAATACAAGAAACCCAACAGTTCAATTCATAAAAAAATCGATTTGTTGAGTTTCTTTTTTTCCCTATCTATCTTTTTTTAAAAAAATTTCTATTAATTTCTTAGCATCTTTTCCATTTAAAAAAGTATGCTTTTTCTAAGTGCTGCAATGTTAAATGCATCATCTTGGCTTAAGTTTATAACTTTTTTTCTAATTCCTTTTTATACGCTGGGCTTTGCAATCTTTCAAATGCCTCTTTACTCTTTTTCATCACGCTTTTTTTATCTTGTCTCTTGCGTTAGCGATCATCGCGTAGACAAATATAAATCCAAGCATAATGTACACTGTATTCATGTTCATCGTAATTACTTCCTTTAAATTATTTTTATACATTAATTATATAAGTTTTTGTATGCGATTGTAAATAGCTATATTATTACTTTAATCACATTTTTTTCTCTTTTTACATACTGCTTTATTTATTTGTTTCTTTTTTTCTACAGTTATATTGTATAATCTAGTAGTAGTATAAAAACATATATAGAACGTATATGGCAAAAGAAAGGATGTAAAAATGAAATTCATTGATAATATAGATATTAATCATTATACAGATTTTTATCTTACAAAATGACTACTGTACCATTTTTTTCAATCTCCTGAATGGACTCAAATAAAAAGATAATTGGGATTTTAAACGTGTTGGAGTTGTGGACGATAATGACAACCTATTAGCGACTGCACAAATACTTATAAGAAAAAGGTATGTGGTATCTACCTAGAGGTCCACTATTAGATTATAACAACATAGAATTACTTAACTATTTCTTAGAAAAATCTAGCTAAATATGCTAGAAAAAAATAAAGCTAAACTTGTAAAAAAATAGATATACCTAAACCACTAAATAATGAAAGACTAGAAGAATTTAATAAAGAATCAGAAAAATCTAGTAGATAAAAAAATATTAAATGCCTTTAAATCGAACAAATTCTCTCATCGTGGTTTAACTATGAAAATGAGTGATACTATTCAGCCTCGTTTTTAACGCTGTAACGATGTTAGAAGATTTTTCCTGAGAAACTTCCTAAGCACACTAAACGTCTATTAAAAAGATGTGGATAAGCGTTTTTGTAGAAGTTAGACAAGTTGGAATAGATAAGTTAGATGACTTAATGTTTGTTTTAGAATGTACTGAAAATAGAAAAAAATATTTCTTTACGAAACAGAGATTATTTTTAAAAAAACTTATGGAATTATACAAAGAACGTGCGCTTGTTTATATAGCGTATCTTGATATTGCTGATGCATTAGCTAAGACTAGAGAGAAACAAGAAACTCTAGAGCAAGAAATACTTAAACTTGGCGAAAAATATGCATAAAAAAGAAAAAAACTTTGGAAGATCAATTTAATTCTACAAAAAAACTTATTGAATTCTTCGAAAGTTTCAATAGCACACAAGAAGAAATACTTTGTGGAGTTATTTCTATCGCCTATGGAAAAAAATGTTGAGATGCTGTATGCAGGAATGAACGATAAATTTTCTAAAAATTCCAGCACAATATAAAAACATATGTTGACAGCATGTTAAAAATGAAAGAACTAGGATGCACTACTGCTTCTATGGGAGGTATCGAAGGTGATTTAAGCGACAGCCTTCTAGTATTCAAATCTAATTTCACTCCTAATATTGTTGAATATTACGGAGAGTTCGATTTAGTAATCTCTCACCTATTCAATTTAATGTACAACTACGGATTACCATTAAGAAGAAAAAAATATTAAAAACTAATCAAAGATAAAAAAACAAGTCTGTAAATCACTATGGTTTACAGACTTATTTTTAATCTACTATTTTAATGTATATAAAAAGAAAATTGTTATTATAATTTCCAAGTAATTTTTGTTCATTATCCATCCAAATATAACTGAAACAGCTGCAATAATAAAGATTATATGCAATCCTTGATATGAGTGTTCTATACTGTTAATGCCATTAACTTGACTAGCATATACTAAACCATAGATTGATGCCATAAGAGTTTGACCTAATGTTCTTAATAATAAGCTAAAAGTAGTCGCTATATTAAGTTGTTCTTTAGGTACAACTTCTTGGAATGCTACTTGTGCTGATGGGAAAAATCAAACCATGACCAAGTCCAAGGAAAGCACCACTAATCGAAATATAGTAATAAGAAACACCTATTGGAGCAAAAGTACCATCATAAATACTGAAACAGCCATCGCCATAAAACCTATATTTATAAGTTTTTCAAACGACCATTTACTTATAAATTTAGCAGAAAATCTCGTTGCTAACATAACTGAGATAGAACTAAAAATCTGTGTCCCACCCGCCATAGTTGCACTAGTTCCTAATACAACCTGCGCCCACATTGGAGCGTAAATACTATATCCGATGGCAAAAGCATAGACCAACACCATAATTAAGTTTTTCGTAATGTAAGACATATTCTTTAACAGACTGATTGGCAGAATCGGTTCTGTTTCCTCTTTTTCCCACTTCCATAGTATATAACCACTAACAATTACAAATATTGCTAGTAAACTATTCATAAATATATTAAGCCTCGGAAGATTACTAATCCAATAAAGAATAACTCCCGAAATAATCACTAGTAGTCCACTTCCAATGTAATCAACTCTTGGTTTTTTTGTGAAATTACAGTTTCCTTATAAAAAAATTTGAATTAATACTAAAGAAACTACTGAAAATGGAACAAGGCTAAAAAAATATCCAAGACCACCCCAATACATCAACTACAAAAACCTCCAGCAATAGGACCTAAAAATACTTGCCACACCATAGAAGGCTGTTACCCATCCTAAAAGCAACGGCTCTTTCTTTCGCATCAGGAAAAAAAGCTTAGCATATATTACAAAAAGGAATAGAAATCATTCCTCCTATACCAATACCCATTAATCCTCTAGCAAACACCATCATCCAGATATTTTACAGAAAATCCTCCCTAAGATAGAAGCTATTATGAAGATTAAGATTGATAATTGAAATGCTTTTTTTATTACCTATTACTTCTCAAGCTTACCCCAAAAGAACCGTTGTCATAGCTATAAAAAAATAATAACATGGAAGTTAACAGACCCTAATTGATTTATACCATTTAAATCCTTAATAATTTGCGGTAATGCAGTATTCAACATTGTTGTATCAAGTCCACCTATAAAATTAGCTAAAAAGCAAAGCTATCATAGATAAACGTTTTTGAATTTTTCGTCATTGTATTTCCTTTCAATTCTTTTTCAATTTATTTTTCAACACATTTATTTATTATATACTATCTTTTTCTATTTTTTTGAAAGATTAAGAATACATAATAGGAAGCGACTCAAAAATCGTGATTTCGCAAAAAAATTGATCTTGTCGAGTTACTCCCTAAGCTACATTAAAAAAACAGTAGTATAAGAAAGATAAATCTATATATAAAATTAAAAGAGCTGTTCTCTCTAGTGATTTCATCAAAATTACTATTGAGTCAGCTCTTTTTGTATTATATTTTTTTAACAAATTCAGATTTTAGTTTCATAGCACCGAAACCGTCAATTTTACAATCGATGTTGTGGTCTCCATCAACTAATCTGATATTTTTAACACGAGTTCCTTGTTTTAATGTAGAAGAACTACCTTTAACTTTTAAATCTTTTAATTACAGAAACTGTATCTCCATCTTGAAGTACATTTCCATTAGCATCGCGGTAAACTTTTTCCTCTTCTGCTCCACTAGTATCTTCTGGTGACCACTCGTGAGCACACATTGGGCACACTAGCATGTTTCCATCTTCATAAGTATATTCACTTTTACATTCTGGACAATTAGGTAATGTCATTTGTTTCCTCCATAAAATTTCATATTTGTACAAAGGATATTATACCATAATGAGAAGCAATATCAAAACAATATCAAAAAAATTATTTTCCTGAAAAACGTTGATATTATAACGATTTAAAGCGTAATTCATCTTCTTAAAAAAATATTTTTTTAAAAAATCGTCTACTTTTTGTAGGCAAAGTTCTTGAAATTTATAAAAAAAGTAGGAGTAAAATATGAATTAAAGAGTTATCACATTACATTTAAAAAGCGATTATTCTTAAAAATAAAAAAATTTAAAAAAACAAAAGAGGAATCAAATTATGGTTAAATATGATTTATTAGTAGTAGGATTCGGTAAAAGCCGGAAAAAAACTTTAGCAGCAACATTTGCTAAAGAAGGGAAAAAGTAGCAGTAGTTGAAGAAAAGCAGTGCAATGTACGGTGGTACTTGTATTAACATCGGATGTATTCCAACTAAAACTTTAATCGTAGCTGCTGACAACAAAAAAGACTTCGCAGAAGCTAAAGCTACAAGAGATGCTGTTGTATCTAAACTTAATGCTAAAAAAACTTCGCTATGTTAGACAATAGTCCAAACGTTGATGTTTACACAGCTCACGCTAAATTCGTTTCTAACAAAGTAGTAAAAAAATTTCTGCCAATGGAGAAACTAAAACAACTTGAAGGTGAAATCGTAGTAATTAACACTGGAGCTAAAAATAATGTATTACCAATTCCAGGATTAACAACATCTAAAAATGTTTACGATAGCACTGAATTCCAAAAATTAGAAAAAGCTCCTAAAACTCTAGGAATTATCGGTGGAGGTAACATCGGATTAGAATTCGCTAACCTTTACGCTCGTCTTGGAGTTAAAGTTACAGTAATCGACTTCGCTCCTGGAATCTTAGGAAGAGAAGACAAAGATATCGCTGAACTTGCTCAAGGATACTTAGAAGAAACAGGAATCGAGTTTAAACTAGGAACTGCAACAAAAGAAATCCGCAACAACGGAGAACTTGTAGTTGTTGATACAGAAAAATATGGTCCACTAGAATTCGAAGCAGTACTACACGCAACTGGACGTCGTGCTAACACTGAAGGATTAGGATTAGAAAAACACTGATATCGAATTACGTCCAAACGGAACAATCGTAGTTGACGAATTCTGTCAAACAGCTGTAGAAAATGTATTCGCAGTTGGTGATGTTAACGGTGGATTACAATTCACTTATGTATCATTAGACGACTTCAGAGTAGTTAACGGATACTTACACGGTAACAAAGAATACACAACTACTGACCGTAAAAACGTACCTTACTCAACATTCATCTCTCCAGCATTATCTCACGTTGGATTACACAAAGAAGAAGCTGAAGCTGCTTACCCTAACGTTGCAGTAGCATCATTACCAGTTGCTAACATGCCAAGAGGAGCGGTTAACCAAGACCCACGTGGATTATTCCGTATAACTGTAGACAAAGACACTAACTTAATTCTTGGAGCTACACTATTCGGTAAAAACTCAGAAGAAATTATCAACTTAATTAAAATGGCAATTGATAACAAAATTCCTTACACTTACATCAGAGATCAAATCTTCACTCATCCAACAATGGCTGAGAACTTAAATGATGTATTCAAATTAATCTAATAACTTATAAAACTTCATTATAATAACTTTTTTTATATTTGTAATAATGAAAGATTACCAGAGCGACTTATTAAAATCAATTTTTTTCAAAAATAACGATTTTAGAGTCGCTCTTTTTCTTTTTTATCACTAAAATTCACCAAAAAAATTCAAGAATTTTTTTGAATTTTTTTAATGAATATGTTTCCAATCCCTTTACAAACAAATAGTTTTCTTGTATAATGTACACATGTCTTTTTAAAAAACACAATAAATAAAAAAAGGAGATTGGACAATGAGTTTATATAAAAAAATTCCATTAATAGCAAAACTTATTATAGCTGTCGCATTGGGAATAGTTTTAGGAAGCACTCTTCCAACTACTATTATTAGAGGTTTCGTAACATTTTCATCAATATTCAGCTCATTTTTAGGATTCACAATTCCTCTTATTATCGTAGGATTTATCGTACCGGGTATCAGTCAAGTTTCTAATAACGCTGGTAAATTACTTGGATTATCAACGGGAGTAGCGTACTTATCTACTATTATCGCAGGTACATTCGCATTCCTTACAGCTGAAGCAGTATTACCAAAAAATTTTAGCAAATTCTCCATTACAAACATTTGAAAATCCAGAAGAATTAATGTTAAAACCTTTTTATCGAGTTTAAAAATGACTCCGATTTTTGATGTTACTACTGCTCTTATTATCTCATTCATCTTAGGAATTGGGATTTCAGCAACTCAATCAGAGGGACTTAAACAAGGATTTGCAGATTTCGGAGAAATTATAGAAAAATTACTTGCTACAGTAATTATTCCACTTCTTCCATTCTACATCCTAGGTGTATTCATGAATATTACTGCTACTGGCGAAGTATTCAAAATCTTAAAAATCTTCGCTATGGTATTCGTTCTAATTATTATTTTACACTTTATAATTATCCTTGCTCAATATACTTTTGCAGGTACGATTAATAAGAAAAATCCATTCAAGATGCTTGTTAATATCTTACCAGCATATATGACAGCAATCGGTACTCAGTCTTCAGCTGCTACTATTCCAGTAACACTAAGAAGTACTAAAAAAATGGGAGTTGATAAAAATATCGCAAACTTCACTATTCCGTTATTTGCGACTATTCACTTATCAGGAAGTACAATCACATTGACTACATGTGCATCTGCAGTATTCTGGTTACAACATGGTGCTACATTCCCATCAGCTGTAGTAATGATTAAATTCATCCTATTACTAGGTGTAACAATGGTAGCTGCTCCTGGGGTTCCTGGTGGTGCAGTAATGGCTGCTCTTGGATTATTACAATCAGTTCTTGGATTCAACGAAATTATGTTATCTCTAATGATTGCATTATACATCACTCAAGATAGCTTTTGGAACTGCATGTAACATCTCTGGAGACGGAGCTTTTATCAGCAATTGTTGATAGATTAAATAGAATTTTCTTCAAAAAGACGAAGAACAAAAAGCATAAAAATTGGGGCTAACCCAAAAATCCTAAAATTTAACAAAGTTCATATGAGAACTCATAGACGCAGTGGTTTATTAATTTTAAAAATGGCTTTATAGAAGCTTTTTTTGAAATCTAATACACTGTGCGGGGAGCGACTCGACAAAAATCGATTTCTACGAAATCACGATTTTTTTGAGTCGCTCCCATTTTTCATTGTTAAAAAAACTATTGGTTGTAGACATCTCGTATCACAATCAATAGAATAAGTGTCGATAGAATTTACTTTGTTAAAAAGAAATAACTATATATTCATCTGTTCTTTTATAGTTTCAAAAGCTCCTTTTAACTATATAATATAATTAAATTCACCTACTGTTTATAGTAGCTGCAGTAAAACTTATAGTTTTACTTTAGAAAAATCAAAGACTACAGGCTTTGATTTTAGCTGAAAGTCCTTTTGCACAGCAAAAAGAATTGTAGGCGTCTAAAGCTACGTTAAAACAGTAGGGTTATCAAATAATACTTAACAAAAAAGCAACTCCTTGACCTAATCTCAGAGCCGCTTCTTTTATTCTATTTAAGTTTATATCTTAATTTTACCGGATTATGATCGCTATATCTATACTCTTGATTTAGCGTTTCTACTCCAAGTACTTCAATATTGTCACTTGCAATATACCCATCGATAATGAAACCATATGTTCCTTCACTATCTTTCACATAAGGTTTATTATTAAGCCTTGCAGAATTTTTACTTTCATCATACACTAACTTAAATCCCGATGGCAGTAAACTCTTGTCAAAATTCTCAGCGCGCCAAAGATTTTCAGGTACGATATTAATTTCATCTTTTGTTAAAGTTTTTAAAGATTGATTAAAGTCCGCTCCAACCAATACATAATTACCTTTCTTATACTCATAATCAATAAATTCAACAAGCTGTTTCATCTGTGCTTTTTTTACCTGAATTATCTTTTATCATAAGCATCAAGATGTGCATTAATTAATACAAGGTATTTATCACTATTTTTCTATTTTTGTATAAATAACAGAAAATCCACGTTTCAAATTAGCAAGTCTCTCAGGGAAAGTAAATGGAATTGCCATTTGGAATCTTCTCGCATTTTCTATTTTAAAAATCAGTCGCAGTATATATACCGCTTTTTCACCTTTCCTAGTGGTGGCAGTGGGTACGGAATGTATCTAACCTTGAAGTTATATGCTAAAATACTGTTTAAACCAAGTTCTTCATCAAATGCTCTAACTTGATTTATATTATAACTACGTTTTGAATCTTCATCAATTTCTTGAATAAAATTGACATTAGCTTTTTTTCATTTTTTTAACTATTTTTTTGTAATATTTTTTTAGATTTTTCTTCTACATGAGCTTTATCAAGGGGTAATACCATCTTCCCACCGTCCATAAAGAAATCTTCATCTTTATCAAGCCCAGCATAACCTATATTCCAATTAAGCGCACTATATTCTGTTCCTACTTTTGCCATTTCTGAAGCACCTTGCTTAGTAACTTGCAGACTCTCCACTCCATTAGGACTATATTCTGTCGCCCATAAATAACCAACTAAACCTGCAAAACCTAAAGCTACTACTAATACCAAACTAACAACTATTTTTTTAATATTTTTCATCATTAACCTCATAAAAAAGGGGGACTCGATAAAAATTATGATTTCCGAGTCACTCCCTAATATTTTTCATTATAAACTTTTAATCTTTCTTCTTATCTGGTAATTGAGAAACGATAATCCCTACAAAAAAACGATAAGCATACCAATTCCTTCTCTTATCCCAATATGTTCACCAAGGATAAGTACTCCACCTATTGCAGCTACAACAGACTCTAAACTTAATATCAGCGACGCTGTGTGTGGCGGAACATTTTTTTGACCTACAATCTGTAAAGTGTACCCTACTCCACTAGAAAGTACACCAATTCCTAATAACTACCAAATAACACTCATAATATTTTTCTACAACAATCGGTTCTTTAAAAAAATCGCTAATCCTAAACTTAAAAATCGATACAACAATTAATTGTACAATTGATAAGAACATTGAATTGACTCTAGCTGCAGCATAATCAATAACAATTATATGAATACCAAATAACACTGCGCTAACTAAAAACAATAAGATCACCAGTTTCCAGTGCTATCTCTTCTTTTTACAGATAGAAAAATAAAAAAACCTATTACTGACAAAAATTAATCCTATAATAAAGAATTTATTAAGTTTATTACCTAAGAAGACACCTATAAATGGTACTATGCAAATATATAATACTGTAATAAATCCAGCTTTTCCCTGCAGTTGTCATGCCAATACCAATTTGTGCAATATACATCGCAAAAAAATAATACTACTCCACAAATACCACCAAGTATCCAACTTTTATTTTTCGTTATAGGTTCAGCTAAAAATCTTAGGAGCCTGACTCTTATACAAGCTAGGCACTAACAACGCAACAACAATAAGAAGAACTACCGCAATCACAGATCTCACACCTACAACAGTCAAAGGTCCCAGAACTCTACTTGCAATATTTTGCCAAATAAAAAGCGAGACCCCAAATAATTGTAACAATTATTAATAATAACTCTGAAATAAATTTTCTCATTAATACACCTTTCCTATATTTTTTTAAAAAAATTTAAAAAAATACTAAAAAAAGTATTCATTAATCATAGTAATAAATACATTACACTGTTATAATTTTATACGTTATTTATAAAAAAATTCAACTATTAGAATTCTAATATTGCTTATTATCATGGATATAGTTAGTCACAATTACTATTTCCTCGGAAATACTTATAAAATAAACGACATAGACAACCAAAGT